>LULK01000307.1_pt1 | contig 16414 bp, 16 predicted proteins | sample 728181 | NCBI WGS metagenome assembly LULK01 (sample SAMN03860291, study PRJNA289734) | marine metagenome | biome: seawater column; feature: ocean; material: water; isolation source: Red Sea water column Station 169 - depth 10m | place: Saudi Arabia: Red Sea | collected 2011-10-15 | depth 10 m | reverse complement strand
TTCACCTTTTTTAACTTTAGATCTTGGAATAGCATCTTTGACTGAAACAACAATAATGTCTCCTATTCTTGCATATCTTCTTTTTGATCCACCGATAACCTTAATGCAACTTATTAATCGCGCTCCGGAATTATCTGCTACTTGTAAATTTGACTCAGCTTGTATCATTATTTAATTACTTCCCATGATTTATTTTTTGAAATAGGTTTAGTTTCTTGAATTCTTACAGAGTCTCCTACAATTATTTTATTATCACTATCATGAGCAAGATACTTTTTTGAAACTCTTATGATTTTTTTATAAATAGGGTGAGTAGTCTGTCTTGTTACCAAAACTGATATGGTTTTGTCTCCTGATTTTTTAACAACTTTTCCACTTAAAATACGTTTAGGCATTTTTATTAATACTTTCTTTAGTTAATAGTGAAGATATTTGTTTTCTTACTTTTTTAAATTGAGAAGTATCTGTGAGTTGACCACTTTTTTTCATAATTTTAAGATTAAAATTAGTCATTAAAATTGATCCAGTGATACAAATGTTGTTTTTACAGGTAGTTTAGCTGATGCTAGTTCAAAAGCTTTTTTTGCTAAATTTTTATCAACACCGTCTACTTCAAACATTATAGTTCCAGGTTTAACTCTACATACCCATCTATCAATTGCACCTTTCCCTTTGCCCATCCTAACCTCTGCAGGTTTTGCAGTAACTGGTACATCTGGAAAAACTCTAATCCAGAGTCTTCCAGCTCTTTTCAAAAATCTTGTAATTGCTCTTCGAGACGCCTCAATTTGCCTTGCTGTTACTCTCTCAGCATCTAATGACTTGAGCCCATAATAACCAAAAGTTAACTCGTAGTTACCTTTTGCACTTCCATGGATTCTTCCTTTATGCTGTTTTCTATATTTTGTATTCTTCGGTAATAACATTAATTAGCTTTCTCTTTTTTATCATCTGATCTATTTGTTGTATTTTTGCTCTCGCCTTTAAAAAGCCAAACCTTAATTCCTATAATTCCATAAGTAGTTAAAGCTCGGGCAGTAGCGTAATCTATATCAGCTCTAAGTGTATGTAAAGGTACACTTCCCTCAGAAAACTTTTCTGATCTTGCTATTTCAGCACCACCCAGCCTACCGCCACATACAATTTTAATACCCTTGGCCCCAAGTTTGATTGCTGACAAACCAGATTTTTTCATCGCTTTTCTAAATGCTACTCTCTTTTCTAACTGTCTTGCAATTGAGTCTGCAACTAAAGAAGCATCTGTTTCAGGCTTTTTTATTTCTTTTATGTCTAATGAAATGGTCTTATCGGACAATTTAGAAAGTCTATTTCTAAGTTTTTCAATATCTGCGCCTTTTTTACCAATGAGAACTCCAGGCTTAGAGGTGTGAATTATAATTTTGAGGTTTGCAGCAGCTCTTTCAATGATGACCGAGCTTATTCCTGCAATTGAGTAATTTTTTTCTATATAATTTCTTATTTTATAATCCTCTTTTAAAAAAGTAGAGTAGCTTTTCTTTTCGAACCAAGTTGATTGCCAATATTTATTGATACCTACTCTTAGTGATGTAGGATTAACTTTTTGTCCCATTATAATCTCTCCTCTAACACTAAGGTTAGTCTAGAAAAAGGTTTAATAATCTGAAATGCTCTCCCTTTGCTCATAGGTCTAAATCTTTTCATTCTCAAACTTTTTCCAACGTATGCCTCTTTAACAAAAAGTTTATCAATGTCTAAATTATTATTATTTTCTGCATTTGCGACGGCAGAGTTTAGTGTTTTTAGTACTTCTTTGCTTACTCTTTTATTTGAAAATTTCAAAATATTTAGAGCTGAATTAATATCTTTTTTTCTTATATCTTTAACAATCAAATTAAGCTTTTGAGAACTAGTTCTAATCATTTTATTAATTGCTTTTACTTCTTTAGACATAACTATTTTTTACCCTGAACCGCTTTCTTATCCCCTGAGTGACCTTTAAAAACTCTTGTAGGTGAAAACTCACCAAGTTTATGACCAACCATATCTTCAGTAATATAAACAGGTATGAAAGATTTACCGTTATAAACTGAAATAGTTACACCTACAAAGTCAGGTATGATCGTGGACCTTCTTGACCACGTTTTAATTGGAGATTTTGAACTCTCTTCTTTAGATTTTTTAACTTTTTTGAATAAAGTTACATCAAAGTAAGGTCCTTTCCACAGAGATCTTGCCATTACTTTTTAGCCCTTCTTGATATGATCATCTTAGATGTAAATTTAATTTTTCTTGTCTTCTTCCCTTTTGTTTTCATACCCCACGGTGTTGAAGGATGTCTACCACCTGAAGTTCTTCCTTCTCCTCCACCGTGTGGGTGATCAACAGGATTCATTACAACACCTCTAACAGTGGGTCTTATGCCTAAATGTCTTTTAATTCCAGCTTTACCAATTTTTTTGTTTTTATTATCTTGATTGGATACTACCCCAATCGTAGCCATACATTCACCATGGACTAGTCTGGTTTCACGGGATGAAAGTTTAACCATTACGTACTTTTCTTGTTCTCCTAGTACCTGCGCAAAAGATCCTGCTGATCTACATAGTTTACCACCAGCTCCTGGTTTTAATTCGATATTATGTATAGAGGTACCAGTAGGAATATTTTTAATCTTCATCGCATTTCCTGATGATATTTCTGTTTTAACTGATGAAATAACCTTATCACCAATTTTTAAATCAGTAGGCGCAATAATGTATTCTTTTAGATCTTGATAATTAACTAAAGCTATAAATGCACTTCTATTGGGATCATATTCAATTCTCTCTACGGTACCAATTTTATCAAATGTGTTTCTTTTAAAGTTTACTAGTCTGTATTTTTTTTTATGCCCACCGGATCTATGTCTAATTGTAATCTTACCTGTGTTGTTTCTACCTGAATTTGGTTGTAAGTCTTCAATTAAAGATTTTTCTGGACGGCCTTTAAACAACTGTGACTTATCAATTTTAACTGTTTTTCTAAATGAAGGTGTTGTTGGTTTGTAAGTAATGAGGCCCATATTATACCTTACCGCTCATATCTATGGTGTTACCCTCTTTAAGAGTAACTATTATTCTTTTAAGCTCTGATCTTGTACCTCTTTGACCCTTAAATACTTTGGGTTTGCTCTTAACATTTAAACTATTTAGCTTTTGAACTTTAACTTTATAGATATCCTCTATTGTCTTTTTTATATTAGTTTTATTTGCATCGTTTCGAACTTCAAAAATGTACTTATTAAATTGAGCATTAGCTGTAGATTTTTCTGTAATCACAGGTTTTTTAATTAAATTAAGGTCCATTTTAATTATTACCTATGTATGATTTATAAATTGTTGATTTTTTTGAAATTAAAACCATATCTGATTTTAATGCTGTATGGACTGAGTAACTTTTATCTGAGAGAAAGTATATTTTTTTGTAGTTTTGAAATTTAATAATCAATTTATTTTCAGTGATATTACTAAGCACAAAAATAATCATTTTGTTTGGGTTTTTTTTTAATAAATCTAAGATATTTTTTTCATCTAATTTTTCCTCATCAAAAACAAATAGTGATTTATTATTACTTTTACTAACTATTGATGAAACTATGGCACTTTTTTTAACTTTTTTATTAACTTTATAAGAAACTATATGAAATTTTGGCCCAAAAGCTTTTCCCCCACCTCTTCTTTGAGTTGTTTTTTTGTTACCAGCTCTTGCATTTCCAGTTCCTTTTTGTTTAAAAAGTTTTTTTCCTGAGCCAGCAACTTCAGATCTATCAAGACTATGGTTATTTCCTTGTTTATGAGAATAGATTTTTTGTAATGATAAATGTAAAGCTTTTTCTGATATATCTTTATCTTTTAATGTAATTTGTTCAAACATTTATTTAAAAACCTTCACTATAGATTTATTTTTTCCAGGAACAGATCCTTTGATAAATATTAGTTTTTTATCTTCATCAATTAAAAGCACCTCTAAGTTTTTAGTAGTTGTTAATTGATCACCTAAATGACCAGCCATTTTTTTTCCTTTGAACACCTTACCTGGATTCTGATTTTGACCTGTTGAGCCATGAGCTCTGTGAGAAATAGAAACACCATGTGTTGCTCTCATACCACTAAAATTGTGTCTTTTCATAGCTCCAGCAAAACCTTTACCAGTTGATTTTGACTGTACAGAGACTTTATCACCGACTTTAAATTTAGGATCAATTAAAGAGCCGACCTCTAGGAGTTGCTCGTCAGAATTTATTCTATGTTCCTTTATTATTTTTTTTGGCTCTAAATTTAATTTATTAAATTCTTTTAATTGAGGTTTATTAAGTTTTTTTGGTTTAAGAAAACCTATAATATTTGCAAGGTAACCATCTCTATCAAGAGTTCTATTACCAACAACAGTACAACTATTGTAATCAAGAACTGTTGCGGAAACTCTTGTGCCGTTTTCATTAACAAATGAAGTTTGGCCAATTTTAGTGCTAATGATCATAATTAATTATTTTTTTATTTTTATATCAACATTAACACCTGATGCTAAGTCAAGCTTCATAAGTGCATCAACTGTTTGTGGTGTAGGTTCGATGATATCCATCATCCTAATATGTGTTCGCAATTCAAACTGCTCCCTACTTTTTTTATCTACATGTGGAGATTTATTTACTGTAACTCTTTCAATTTTAGATGGCATGGGAATTGGTCCAATTACTTTAGCACCAGTTCTTTTAGCTGTCTGAAGAATATCAATTGAACTTCTATCTAAAATATTATGATCAAATGATTTTAATCTTATTCTAATATTTTGATTTATCATGATTATGCAAGTTTAGATTTTATTTCCTCTTCAACATTTGAAGGTACGACATCATAGTGTGAGAATAACATTGTATAACTTGCTCTTCCTTGGCTCATTGAGCGTAGATTATTAACATAACCAAACATATTAGCAAGAGGAACTACAGACGATACAACTTTGGCATTACCTCTGTCTTCCATTTTTTCAATTTGACCTCTTCTTGAATTTAAATCACCAATAATATCGCCCATGTAATCTTCTGGGGTAACTACTTCAACTTTCATCATTGGCTCAAGTAATTTTGGTCCAGCTTTTCCAACAGCTTCTCTAAATGCGGCTCTTGAAGCTATCTCAAAAGCTAATACAGAAGAGTCAACATCATGAAATGCACCATCATGAACTTCTGCTTCAAAGTCTATCACGTTATAGCCAGCTATGACTCCATTTTGGGCGGCAAAATTAATACCTTTTTCAACTCCAGGGATATATTCTTTTGGAATATTTCCTCCGACTACTGTGTTAACAAATTTAACACCAGAATTTCTCTCTAACGGTTTGAACTTCATTTTTACTCTTGCAAATTGACCAGCACCACCAGATTGTTTTTTATGTGTATAATCTACTTCGACATCTTTAGTAATTGTCTCTCTATATGCAACTTGAGGAGCTCCAACATCAGCTTCAACTTTAAATTCTCTTTTCATTCTATCAACCAAAATTTCTAAATGAAGTTCTCCCATACCATTAATAATTGTCTGTCCAGACTCTTCATCTGATGTTACTCTGAAACTTGGGTCCTCTTGAGCTAACCTTCCCAATGCTTGTCCCATTTTTTCATAGTCAGCTTTTGTTTTAGGTTCAACTGCAACTTCAATAACAGGATCAGGAAATTCCATCTTTTCTAAAATAACTTTATTTGAGGGATCGCATAAAGTATCACCTGTGGTGACATTCTTTAAACCTACTAAAGCTACTATATCTCCAGCCTTTGCATCTTTGATTTCTTCTCTGGTGTTTGAGTGCATTAAAAGCATTCTTCCAATTCTTTCTTTTTGATTTTTTGATGAATTGAGTATGGTTGAACCTGAACTTAGGTTTCCACAATAAAGTCTACAAAAAGTTATTTGACCAACAAAAGGATCAGCTGCTACTTTAAACGCTAAGGCCGCAAAAGGTTCTTCAGGGGTATTAGGAATTTGTAATTTATCATCTGAGCCTTCTTTTATTCCTTCAACAAAACCTATGTCTTTAGGAGATGGTAAATAATCTACAACAGCATCAAGTAATGGTTGGACACCTTTATTTTTAAAAGCAGTTCCACACAAAACAGGAACAAATTTAAAATCAATTGTACCTTTTCTTATACATGCTTTTAAAGTATCAACAGATATTTCTTTTCCCTCTAGATAGTCCTCTAGTGCTTTATCATCTGCCTCAACTGCATTTTCTATTAACTCTTCTCTTTTTTTCTTAGCTTCTTCAATTAAATCATCACTAATATCAGTTATATCAAATTCTGCGCCGAGACTATCGTCTTTCCAAATAATTGATTTGAAATTAACTAAGTCAACAACTCCTTTGAAATCTGCCTCTTTTCCAATTGCCATTTGTAAAACAAGAGGATTGGCTCCCAATCTATCTTTGATAGATTGAACATTCATCTCAAAATCTGCACCAAGTCTATCCATTTTATTACAAAAACAAATTCTTGGAACTTTATATCTATCAGCTTGCCTCCAAACCGTCTCTGATTGTGGTTCAACTCCTGCAACACCATCAAAACATGCGACAGCACCGTCTAAAACTCTTAAAGATCTCTCAACTTCAATTGTAAAATCAACGTGACCTGGAGTATCAATAATATTTATTCTGTGATCATTCCAAAAACAGGTTGTAGCAGCTGAAGTTATTGTTATACCTCTTTCTTGCTCTTGTTCCATCCAATCCATTGTTGCAGCACCATCATGAACTTCACCTATTTTATGAGACTTTCCTGTATAGTATAAAATCCTTTCGGTGGTTGTAGTTTTACCAGCATCAATATGAGCCATAATTCCAATATTTCTATATTTACTTAAATCCATTTTTACCACCTATAATGAGCGAATGCTCTGTTAGCCTCTGCCATTTTATGAACTTCATCTTTTTTCTTGACAGAGTTGCCTTTATTTTCAAAAGCATCAATAAGTTCATTTGCTAACCTCTCTCTTTGGGTTTTTTCATTTCGTTTTTTTGAATTAGTCAATATCCATTTAAATGCTAATGCTTGAGCTCTAGTGCTTCTCACTTCCATTGGTACTTGATATGTAGCTCCACCTACTCTTCTAGATTTAACTTCAACAGATGGTTTGACATTATTAATAGATTTTTGAAAATACTCTAAAGGATCGTCGCTTTGATTATTTGATTTAATGATATCTAGGGCGCCATATACTATTTTTTGGGCTATTGTTTTTTTACCCCCTACCATTACCTCATTTATAAACTTGTTCAGAACAACACTGTTGTAAATAGGATCTGGTAATACTTGTCTTTTCTCTGCTGCTCTTCTTCTTGACATGATTAAATATTAATTTTTTGGCCTTTTTGCACCGTATTTAGATCTACGTTGTCTTCTTTTTTCAAGCCCTTGGGTATCCAAAGTTCCTCTAATTATATGGTATCTTACACCTGGTAAATCTTTAACTCTCCCTCCACGGATTAGCACTACAGAGTGTTCCTGTAAATTATGTCCTTCACCTGGAATGTATGCTGTTACTTCTTGACCATTAGTTAATTTAACCCTAGCGACCTTTCTTAAGGCTGAGTTAGGTTTTTTAGGAGTGGTGGTGTAGACTCTAAGACATACTCCTCTTTTTTGAGGACATGACTTAAGGGCAGGAACTTTATTTCTCTTAGAGACTTTATCTCTCGATTTCCTAACTAATTGATTTATGGTCGGCATAGTTCGCAGAATATATTTATAGTATCTAGTATAGTCAACATCTATTTGGAAGTTTCTAGCTGTTTTAATAGTGAATTATCACGGATTTTAGCCTCTTTTCGCAGAGCTCTAATAACGTTACCTGTTCCAGCGGGAATTAGTTTGCCAACAATGACATTTTCTTTAAGGCCGGTTAATTTGTCAACTTTACCATTAATAGCTGCCTCGGTAAGAACTCTTGTTGTTTCTTGGAAAGAAGCTGCTGAAATAAAAGAATTAGTTTGAAGGCTCGCCTTTGTAATTCCAAGGATCATCATTTTATAATCTACCTCTTTTTTACCTTCTTTTTTTAGTGCGCTATTCTTTTCTATAATTTCTATTTTATCTTTTATATCACCAACTAAATATTCACTGTCACCTGCTTCAATTACTTCAACTTTTTGTAACATTTGACGTGTAATACATTCTATGTGCTTGTCGTCAATCAAAACGCCTTGTAGACGGTAAACTTTCTGAACTTCTCTTACCATATATTCAGCTAAGGCCTCAATTCCAAGAATATTTAAAATATCTGTTGGAGCTGGAGTCCCATCGACAATCATATCTCCTTTTTTTACCTTATCTCCCTCATTAAAGTAAATATAAGTACCTTTAGGAATTAAAAATTCTACCGGCTCTCCTTCTTCAGGATTGATAATAATTCTTCTTTTACTTTTAATGTCTTTTCCAAATTCAATTGTTCCTGATATTTCTGCTAGAACAGCAGGATTCTTTGGTTTTCTTGATTCAAAGATATCAGCAACTCTTGGAAGTCCTCCTGTAATATCTTTTGTTTTTGAGGATGCTCTTGGAATTCTTGCTATTACATCACCAGCAGTAACCTCTTTTCCTTTTTCAATATTTAGAACTATACCAACACTTAAGTCATAGGTAGATGAATTTTTTGACTTAATTGTATTACCATCTTTATCTGTTATTAATAACTGTGGTTTTAGATCTTGCTTTCCCTGAAAACTTTTCCAATCAATTATAACTTTTGATGAGATTCCGGTAGTCTCATCAAATTTCTCAATAAAAGATACACCCTCAACTAAATCATTAAAATCTAATTTTCCAGTTTCCTCAGCTACGATAGGTACAGTGTAAGGATCCCATTCAAGTAATAAGCTATTAAGCTTAATATCTGCACCGTTTTTTACTAATAAAGTCGATCCATATGGAGCTCTAAATGAAGATATTAAAGTTTTATTGTTATCATATATTTCAAGCTCAGTTGTTCTATTAATAATTATTTCATTTCCAGATCCATTTACAACTGATCTGAGATTTTTAATTTTAACTTTACCATCACTAGGAGACTCAAAGTTTGATTTTTCGGCGGAAGAACTAGCGACACCTCCAACATGGAATGTTCTCATTGTTAACTGAGTGCCAGGTTCACCAATAGACTGAGCAGCAATAATACCAACTGCCTCACCTGTATTTACAGGGACTCCTTTTGCTAAGTCTCTTCCGTAAGATTTAGCACAAATACCATGTGTTGTTCCACAAGTAATTGGTGATTTAATTCTAACAGAGGTAATATTTTCTTTTTCTAGTAATTCAATTTCTTCGTGTGAAATATAAGAGTCATTTTTTATTATCACTTCGCCTTTTTTGTTTTTGACATCATCGGCAAGATATCTACCAAAAACTCTTTCTGTCAAAGGTATCGAAACTTCACCAGACTCATAAATAGTATCTACAGTTAATCCATTTTTACATGTACAATCTTTACATGTAATTGTTAAATCTTGGGCTACATCAACTAATCTTCTTGTTAGGTATCCTGAACTTGCTGTTTTAAGAGCAGTATCAGCTAAACCTTTTCTAGCGCCATGTGTTGAATTAAAGTATTCAAGAACTGTTAAACCATCTTTAAAATTTGAGGTAATTGGATTTTCGATGATTTCACCAGAGGGTCTTGCCATTAAGCCTCTCATGCCCGCTAACTGCTTTAGCTGAGCCTCAGAACCACGAGCGCCAGAGTCTGCCATTATATAAACAGAATTAATTTGGCTGTCTTTATTAGATGAAACAGTTTTCATCATTGCTTTTGCTACTTTGTCCGTACAGGTTGACCACAAACCTACAACTTTGTTATATTTTTCTCTTTCGGTAATAAGGCCCTCTTGATATTGGTTTTCAAGACTATTAACTAATTTTTGAGTATCCTGAATTAAAATATTCTTTTCTTCTGGTATGACTAAATCATCTTTTCCAAATGAAATTCCTGCTTTTGCAGCATACTTAAAACCTACATTCATGATTTGATCAACAAATATGCATGTCGCTTTTTGACCAGTAAATCTGTAAACGTTATCTAAAAGGTTACTAATATCTTTTTTTGTGAGAACTTTATTAATTACATCAAAAGGTAAGTTTTTGTTCTCAGGGACTGTTTTAAAAAGTATAACTCTACCCGCTGATGTAGTGTATTTCTTGAATTCAAAGCTATCTTTTTCTGCGTTGTAAATTTTAGTTCTGTAAATTATAGGAGTGTGTAATTCAATCGTTTTGTTTTCTATCGCAAACTCGACTTCACCTACATGAGAGTAATATTTCTTTGGCTCTTCATTTTCATTAATTAATGATAAATAGTAAATTCCTAAAACTATATCTTGACTTGGAACAATAATTGGTTTTCCACTTGAAGGAGAAAGAATATTATTAGTGCTCATCATCAAAACTCTGGCTTCAAGTTGAGCTTCGAGACTTAGAGGAATATGAACTGCCATCTGATCACCGTCAAAATCTGCATTGAAGGCTGTACAAACTAATGGGTGAAGTTGTATTGCCTTACCTTCAATTAAAATAGGTTCAAAAGCTTGTATTCCTAATCTGTGAAGTGTAGGTGCACGGTTTAAAAGAATAGGATGTTCTCTAATAACTTCATCTAAAATATCCCATACTTCAGGTCTCTCTGTTTCAACCATTTTTCTTGCTGATTTAAGAGTTGAAGCAAAACCATAAGATTCAAGTTTGTTATAGATAAAGGGTTTAAAAAGCTCTAAAGCCATTTTCTTAGGTAAGCCGCATTGATGAAGTTTCAATTCGGGTCCAACAACAATTACTGATCGTCCAGAATAATCTACTCTTTTACCTAATAAGTTTTGTCTAAATCTTCCTTGTTTACCTTTTAACATTTCTGAAAGAGATTTTAGAGGTCTTTTGTTGGTACTTGTTATTACTCTTCCTCTTCTGCCATTATCAAATAATGCATCAACAGACTCTTGAAGCATTCTTTTTTCATTTCGAACAATAATGTCAGGAGCCCTGAGGTCTAAAAGTCTTTTTAATCTATTATTTCTGTTTATTACTCTTCTATACAAGTCATTTAAATCAGATGTTGCAAAACGGCCACCTTCTAAAGGAACTAGTGGTCTTAACTCTGGTGGAATAACAGGGAGTACTTTCAAAACCATCCACTCAGGTTTAATATTTGAGTTTTTAAATCCCTCCATAACTTTCATTCGCTTAAGAATTTTTTTCTTTTTAGTTTCAGATGAAGTTGCTTCACTTTCCTCTACTAGTTTTTCTATTTCTGCCCCTAAATCAATTTTAGATAAAATTTCTTGAACAGCCTCAGCTCCAATTCCATGTTTGAAAGAGTCTTCACCATATTGATCAATTGCCTCCTCTAATTCTTCATCATTTAGTAATTGATTCGCACTTAGTCCAGATAAAAGAGGGTCAACCACTATATGACTTTCAAAATATAAAACTTTTTCAAGGTTCTTCAGAGTTATATCAAGGGCGAGACCAATTCTACTTGGTAATGATTTTAAAAACCAAATATGAGCTACTGGTGCTGCTAATTCAATATGAGCCATTCTCTCTCTTCTAACTTTAGAAAGTGTTACTTCGACACCACATTTTTCACATGTAATGCCTTTAAATTTCATTCTTTTATATTTTCCACATAAACATTCATAGTCTTTTGTAGGTCCAAAAATTCTAGCACAAAACAAGCCCTCTCTTTCAGGCTTAAATGTTCTATAGTTAATAGTCTCTGGTTTTTTGATTTCACCAAAAGACCATGATCTTATTTGCTCAGGGCTAGAAACAGAAATCTTAATCTGATCAAAGTTAAGAGTTTGGTTATTAGTTTTAAATAAATTTGTTAAATCTTTCATTGTGCGCTCTCCTTATTAATAGTGGGATCTGTTTCTATTAATTCTACGTTCAATCCAAGAGATTTTAATTCTTTTACCAAAACATGAAATGACTCTGGTATTCCACTTTCAAAATTGTAATCACCTCTGATTAATGCTTCATAAACTTTTGTTCTTCCAGCTACATCGTCTGATTTAATGGTTAAAATTTCCTGTAGGGTATTAGAAGCACCATAGGCTTCTAAAGCCCAAACTTCCATTTCACCAAATCTTTGGCCACCAAATTGAGCTTTACCCCCTAAAGGTTGTTGTGTTACAAGACTGTATGGGCCAATAGACCTAGCATGGATCTTATCATCAATTAAATGGTGCAGTTTCAGGATATATTTATATCCAACAGTAACTTTTCTTTCGAACCTTTCTCCTGACCTACCATCAAATAAATGGACTTGACCACTATTATCAAACCCAGCCTTATCTAAAAGATTTGTAATTTCTTTAGTGTTTGTGCCATCAAAGACAGGCGTAGCAAAGGTTACACCTTTCTCTAAATTTCCAGCTAACTCTATTAGTTGGTCATCATTCATTTTTGTGATTTCAACATTCGAGTCTTTGTTTTTTTCGTAAAATCTAGATAGAGAGTCTTTTAACTGATTAATATTACCTTCTTTCTTAGCCAAATCTAAGCTATGAGAAATTTGTTTTCCTATTCCATAAGCCGCCCAACCTAAGTGGGTCTCTAATATTTGACCTATATTCATTCTGCTTGGTACACCTAAAGGGTTTAGTAAAACATCTACAGGAGTTCCATCCTCTAAGAATGGCATATCTTCGATTGGCACAATCTTAGATATAACACCCTTATTACCATGTCTTCCAGCCATTTTATCTCCGGCTTGTAGTTTTCTTTTTACTGCAACAAAAACTTTAACTACTTTTAGAACACCAGGTAATAAATCATCACCACTCTGAATTTTTTCAATTTTGTTTTGAAACTTTTTATCTAATAAAATTATAGCATCACTAAAAATTTTCTTCTGTGAAGTAAAAGTCTCCATGGAAGCATTATCTTCAACTTGGATTTGTTCTAAGATTTCAATTGATTTAGATTTTAGAGTATCTTCTTCTAATTTGTTTCCTTTGACAAATACATCTATGTTTAAGCTGGCATTTTTATTTTTAAAAATATTAACAAGATTTTGTTTATAATTATTTTCCAAAATATTTTTTTCGTCATCTCTATCTTTAGCTAATCTATCTATCTCAACTCTTTCAATAGCTATAGTTCTTTCATCTTTTTCAACACCTCTTCGTACTAAAACTTGGACGTCAACTACAACACCAGAGTAACCAGTTGGTAACCTTAATGATGTGTCTTTAACATCGGCAGCTTTTTCTGAGAAGATGGCTCTTAATAACTTTTCTTCTGGAGTGATAGGTGAGTCACCTTTTGGAGAGACCTTACCAACAAGTATATCTCCTGGTTTAACTTCAGAGCCTATATAAACAATACCTGCTTCATCAAGATTTGTAATACTTTCATCACCCACATTTGGCATATCTCTTGTAATTTCTTCAGGGCCTAATTTAGTGTCTCTACATAAAACCTCGAATTCCTCAATATGTATTGAGGTATATCTATCTTCATGAACAACTCTTTCTGACATTATTATAGAGTCCTCAAAATTGTATCCGTTCCATGGCATAAATCCTACGAGGAGATTTCTTCCTAAAGCCAATTCTCCTAAATCAGTTGAAGGTCCATCAGCTATAATATCTCCTCTTTGAACATAATCACCAATCTTAACGATTGGTTTTTGATTTATAGCTGTGCTTTGGTTAGATCTTTGAAACTTCTTGAGGTTATAAATATCGACACCACTTTTGTCTTTACTTATATTTTTTGAGTCAGATCTAATGACTATTCTTGAAGAGTCAACTTGATGAACGTATCCATTATTTTTTGCTATTACAACCGCTCCACTATCTCTTGCTACTTTTGATTCAAATCCAGTTCCTACAAGAGGTGCTTCACTTTTTACAAGCGGAACAGCTTGTCTCATCATATTTGAACCCATTAATGCTCTATTTGCATCATCATTTTCCAAGAATGGAATTAAAGATGCAGCAACAGAAACTAATTGTTGGGGATTAACATCCATAAAATCAATTTCAGATGGATCACAAAAAATAAAGTCACCTCTCCTTCGACAGCTTACCTGCTCTTCAGTAAATTTTCCATTTTCGCTAATAGGGCTATTTGCTTGCGCAATAGTATAACTCTCTTCTTCATCAGCATTTAAATATAAAACTTCATTAGTTACTAAGCCTTTAACTATTTTCCTGTAAGGTGTTTCAATAAAACCATATTGGTTAATTCTGGCAAAAGATGAAAGACTATTAATAAGACCAATATTAGAACCCTCTGGTGTTTCAATAGGACATATTCTACCGTAGTGAGTTGTATGAACATCACGAACTTCAAATCCAGCCCTTTCTCTTGTTAATCCTCCTGGGCCTAATGCAGAGATTCTTCTTTTATGTGTGATCTCGCTTAATGGGTTAGTCTGATCCATAAACTGACTCAATTGACTTGTCCCGGTAAATTCTTTGAGGACCGTTTGGATGGGTTTTGAATTAACAAGATCTTGAGGCATTATTGACTCAATATCAACTGTTCCCATTTTTTCTCTTATAGCTCTTTCCATCCTTACTAAACCAATTCTATATTGATTTTCAATTAACTCTCCCACAGAACGAACACGTCTATTTCCTAAATGATCAATATCGTCTTTACCCGCACTTTCTGTTTTCATATCAAAAAGTTTTTTTGCGACAGCAAGAATGTCAGATTTACTTAAAATTCTTATTTTATTTTCTTTATCTATAGACAAATATGTATTTAATTTAACCCTACCAACTTCAGATAAATCGTATCTGTCCTCGCTAAAAAACATATTTTGGAACAGGTAGTTACTTGCCTCTAAAGTAGGTGGCTCACCTGGTCTTAAAATTTTGAAAATATCAAAAAGAGCCTCTTCACGTGAATTATTTTTATCAACTACTAGTGAGTTAATAACACCTAAATTACCTGTGGCTTGATTAGCGTTAATAACAGAAAATTGATTAATTGAGAGTTCTTCTAATCTTTTAAAAAATTCTTCACTCAATAGAGTACCTGCTTCTGCATAGACTAATCCATTGTCAAAATTAACGATGTCATTGGATAAATAAAAACCATATAAATCCTCTTCTCTAAAAAGAAATTTATTTATTTTCTTATCCTTAATTTCTTTAAGTAATTTGAGAGATAATTTTATATCTTTGTATGCAACTATTTCATTTGTATTGGGATCTACTAAATTAAATGGTAAATTTTTATATTTAAATTTATCTAAATCAAAATTAACTACCCATCCATCTTTATTTTTCTTAAAATTAAAAGTCTCATAAAAATAAGTTAAAATTTCCTCTGATGTCATTCCAGATACTTTATATATATCTGGCTCTACTTTATTTTGCATACACTCGTTTAAATATTTTTCAGAGGCTTTAGATGGTAGGGCCTGAAATATAGTAGTAGATATCATTTTCTTTTTTCGATCGATTCTGAAGAATAAGTTATCTTTATGGTCAAATTCAAAGTCTAGCCATGAACCTCTATAAGGAATTATTCTGGCATTGTATAAAACCTTGCCACTTGCATGGGTTTTACCATCGTCATGATCAAAAAACACACCTGGTGATCTGTGTAATTGACTTACAACTACTCTTTCGGTTCCATTAACAACAAATGTACCGTTATTTGTCATTAATGGTAAATCACCCAGGTAAACAACTTGTTCTTTTATATCTCTTAGTGATTTTTCTTCAGTTTCCTCATTGATATCCCAAATTATTAGTCGGAAAGTAACCATAAGGGAGGCAGAAAAAGTTAAACCCTTCCTTCTACACTCATCTACATCATACTTTGGATTATCAAGATAGTAGTCTATGTAGTGAAGTTCAGATTTACCTGCATAGTCTTTAATGGGAAAGACAGAATTAAAGACTTCTTGCAAGCCTGTATTTGAACGATCCTCTACTGATTTTCCTAATTGAAGAAACTTATCGTAGGAAATTTTTTGAATATCTACTAAATTTGGCACATCAATCGTTTTACCGATCTTACCAAAAGAATAGCGTATTCGTTTTTTTTCTGTAAAGCTAAGTGGCATATTATATAGAACCTATAATAACTAGTTATTTAAGTTCTACTTTTGCGCCTGCGGCTTCTAGCTGTGTCTTCATAGCTTCAGCCTCTTCTTTCTTAACTCCTTCTTTTAAAGTTTTTGGAGCACCTTCAACCATATCTTTAGCTTCTTTTAAACCAAGACCTGTAATTGCTCTTACTTCTTTAATAACATTAATTTTTTGATCTCCTGCTGCTGTAAGTACAACATCAAAAGCATCTTTTTCTTCTGCTGCATCCGCTGCAGGAGCTGCTCCACCTGCTGCTACTGCTACAGGTGCCGCTGCGGTTACACCCCATTTT
>LULK01000582.1_pt1 | contig 16493 bp, 29 predicted proteins | sample 728181 | NCBI WGS metagenome assembly LULK01 (sample SAMN03860291, study PRJNA289734) | marine metagenome | biome: seawater column; feature: ocean; material: water; isolation source: Red Sea water column Station 169 - depth 10m | place: Saudi Arabia: Red Sea | collected 2011-10-15 | depth 10 m | reverse complement strand
TTGGCACTATTAATACAAAATAAAAATAATACAAATTTATAATGACAATAGAGATCAAAAAGTCAGTAAAACCAATAAAATATAAATCTGCAATAAATATACTCGAGGATAAATTGGAGCAAATCAAAAAAAATGAGGGTAATGAACTTATATGGGTTTTGGAACATGAAGAAATATATACAGGAGGAACAAGTTTTAATAACAATGAAATTTTAGATAAATCAATAAATTTTATAAAAACAAATAGAGGTGGTAAAATAACTTACCATGGACCAGGTCAAATAGTTTTTTATTTTGTGCTAGATCTAAACAAACGAGGTAAAAATATAAAAAAACTTTTAACTGCAATTGAAAAAACTATTATCGATACTCTAAAAGATTACAATATAAATAGTTTTGCTGATAGAGAAAATATTGGAATTTGGTTTAAAGATAAATCAGGAGAAGTAAGTAAAATAGCAGCAATAGGAATTAAAGTAAAAAAATGGATTGCTTACCACGGATTTGCAATAAATATATCAAACAATCTTGATGCATATAAAAAAATAATACCTTGTGGGATTAACAATAAAGGTGTTACAAATTTAACAAAAATCAAAAAACAAAGCTATAAAAAAATTAAAAGTACTTTAATCAAAAACTTTTTATCAAATATTAAAAATTAAGTCTTTTTGCTTTTAACATATTTCTAAAATAATCTGGTGGAGTAGCTCTGAATGTATACTTTTTATCATTAATCTTAAATTTAATTTCATATGAATGTAACATTAAATTTTTATTAGTCATTTTTGAGCTATTAGTTGAGTTATATTTTTTATCTCCAATTATAGAATTGCCCAAATCAAATAATTGTTTTCTTAATTGATGTTTTCTTCCAGTAATTGGGCGTAATTCTATAAATGAAGCATTGTTGTTCTTGTCTAAAATTTCATATTTTGTCTCGGCATTTTCAACTATTTTTTTTTTATTTTCAAATCTTATGAGGTCGTCTTTTAACAAACCTTTGTCACTAATAATTAGTTCTCCATTACAAATTGCTAGGTAGGTCTTATAAACTTTTCTTAATCTAAAGAGTGAAGTAAATAATTGTGCTGTTTCCCTATTTTTTGCAATAATAAATCCTCATTTTCTTTTATAATTTCATTGCTGGGATTATATTTGGTTTTTATTTGATCAATTTTTTCCTCAAAGCTTAAGTTATAAATGTATAATTTATCACCAGTTTTTACTTTATGGGAGCTTTTTACTTTCTTTTGATTTAATTTTAATTTTCCATTTCTTAAATTTTTTTCAATTAATCCTTGAGGGATTTTTCCCAAATGGTTACGAATAAATCTATCAATACGCATGTCATTGTATGATTTATCTACGTTAATGAATTTTTTCATTTCAATATCATAAAATATTAAAAATTATTTGAAAATAATTTTTAATAAAATGTGTATCAATCGTTAAGAAGTAGCTTGTTTTTTGTCTTCAGTTTTTGACGCGTCTTTAGGTGGATTTTTCTTCTTTCTATCAATTTTTTTTGCTTCTACATCTCTATCTACAAACTCTATTACTGCCATAGGGGCGTTATCTCCATATCTAAAACCTGCTTTAATTATTCTTGTATATCCACCTTTTCTATTTTCATATCTTTTAGATAAAGTTTTTTTTATTTTACTTGCAGATCCCTCATCTTGAAGCTTAGATATTAAGGCTCTTGTATTTTGTAGTGTATCTTTTTTTCCTAATGTTATGAGTTTATCTGCTTGTGGCTTTAAAACTTTAGCTTTTGGCAATGTAGTTGTAATTTGCTCATATTTAACCAGTGAATTTAGCATATTTTTAATTAGTGCTTTTCTATGTTCAGAAGTTCTGTTGAGCTTTTTATAGCCCATTTTATGTCTCATTAGATAGCTTCCTCAAGTTTTTTAGATAACTCGGCTATATTATCAGGAGGCCAATTTGGAATTTCCATTCCAAGGTATAATGACATTCCAGTCAATACTTCCTTGATCTCATTTAAAGATTTTCTTCCAAAGTTAGGGGTTCTTAACATTTCACCCTCAGATTTTTGAACTAAATCTCCTATATAAATAATATTATCATTCTTAAGGCAATTCATTGATCTCACTGATAATTCAAGTTCGTCGACTTTCCTTAAAAGATTTTTATTGAATTCTGGTTCGGTTGGTTGTTCCTTAATAATAACTTCTTGTGGTTCATCAAAATTTACAAACATTCCTAGTTGATCTTGAAAAATTCTTGCTGAATAGGCAACTGCATCTTCTGCTGAAATTGATCCATTTGTTTCAACTTCCATTGTAAGTTTGTCATAATCTAAAGCTTTTCCCTCCCTAGCTGTACTAACTGAATACGACACTTTTTTCACTGGACTAAAAAGAGAGTCTATTGGAATTAATCCTAATGGCGGCTCTTCAGGCTTATTCATATCAGCTGACACATAGCCTTTTCCGTTGTTAACAGTCATTTCCATATGAAAATGCGTGTTTTCATCTAAATTGCATATAACAAGATCAGGATTTAAAATTTCTATATCTGTTGAAGTTGTTATATTAGATGCTTTGATCTCACCAGGGCCTTTAACATCTAAAATTAATTTACTGTTGTTTTCTGAATTGCTTTTTAGTGCTAACGATTTCACATTTAAAACAATGTCTGTAACATCCTCTCTTACACCTTTTATTGATGTGTATTCATGAAGTACTCCGTCAATCTGTATTGCTGTAACTGCTGTGCCTCTTATAGATGATAATAAAATTCTCCTTAATGAATTCCCTAATGTTAGTCCATATCCTTTCTCTAAAGGTTCGGCTATGATTTTTGCATACGATTTATCTTCACTTAAATTTACATCTAATTTTGGTGGTTTAATAAGTGATTTCCAATTTTTAATGTTTACTTCATTAGTTTCCATTTAAACTCTCCTTTTTTTTGGGGGTCGTGAACCATTATGCGGCATTGGCGTTGTATCTTTAATTGAAATAATTTTAAAACCTCTTGCCTGCAAAGCTCTTAATGCTGTTTCTCTACCTGATCCAGGCCCTTTAACCTCAACAGATAAAATTTTCATACCAGCTTCCAAAGCTTTTGCTGCAGCAGAATCAGCAGCAACTTGCGCGGCATAAGGTGTTGATTTTCTTGAACCCTTAAATCCTTTTTGTCCAGCTGATGCCCATGAAATAACATTTCCATTTGTATCTGCAATTGAAACAATTGTATTATTAAACGTTGATTGAACATAAGCTATTCCATTTAAGATGTTTTTTTTATTTTTTTTTTTCTTTGAGTATGAACTTTTTTTTGATTTTACAGAGCTGTCTTTAGTTTGGTCTTTGTTTTCAAGTTTATCTTTGGGCATCTTATTTTTTTAATGGTGTTAGTTTTTTACCTGCAATTGCAATTGCTTTACCTTTACGTGTTCTAGCATTACATCTTGTTCTTTGTCCTCTTACAGGTAATTTTTTTCTGTGTCTAGAACCTCTATACGAAGCTAAATCTATTAATCTTTTTATATTTAATGAAGTATCTCTTCTTAAATCACCTTCAACGGTAAATTTTTGGTCAATAAATTCTCTAATCTTTAAAATTTCATCATCTGTAAGTTCATTAACTCTCTTTGTACTTGGAATTTCAAGTGATTTACAAATTTCATTTGAATTTTTTTGACCTATTCCGTAAATGTAGGTTAGGCCTACTCTTACTAATTTGTTCTGTGGAATATTTACACCTGCTATACGAGCCATAATAATGTGATAAAAATTTAGCCTTTTATATAAGAAGTTCTTTTAAAGTCAATGTCTTAAACTGTTAGAATTTGCTCAATTTTACTTGAAATTTCATCAATTTTTTCCCCTCCGTCTATCTCATGAAAATTTTTATTTTTTGAGTAGAAATCTAAAACTGGTTTTGTTGTTGCCATATAGGTATCATATCGTTTGAGTATTGTATTTAAATTGTCGTCAGATCTTTTTTCTAGTATTTTTCTTTTTTCAATTCTTTTAATGATTATGTCTTTATTTACATTTAAGAAAAAAACATAGTCGATTTTTTGATCTGTTTCATCCAATAATCTTTGTAAATTTTTAGCCTGACTTAAGGATCTTGGATATCCATCAAAAATTAATTTATTTTTTTTTTCTATATCAAAGATCGTTTTTTTTATAAGCTCATTCACAATCTCATCGGTTGCAAAATCTCCTTTTGATATTATATTTTCGATATCTTTTCCTATATCAGTTTGATTTTTGACTTCTTTTCTTAATAGATTTCCTGTTGAAATTTGATGTAGTTTAAATTTATTTGCAATTTTTAGTGCTTGAGTTCCTTTTCCTGCACCCGGTGGTCCAAAAATTATAACATTCACTTAAAACTATCTTCCAAATTTCGTTTTTTTAATTAGTTGCTCATATTGAGAACTCATTAGTCTAGTTTGTACTTGTGTTACTGTGTCTATAGCTACTACAACTACAATTAACACTGAAGCACCACCTAAATAAAATGGTATAGGATAATTAGCAATTAAAAATTCTGGCATTAAACAAACTAACGTTAGATACACAGCTCCTATTGTTGTTAATCTTGTTAAAATTGTATCTATATAAATAGCAGTGCTTTCTCCAGGTCTAATTCCTGGTATAAATCCACCATACTTTCTTAAATTTTCAGCAGTTTCATTCGGATTAAATGTTATTGAAGTATAAAAGAAAGTAAAAAATATTATCCCAGATGCATACAAAATCATATATAACGGCTGGCCTTGTGAAAAATACGAAGAAATGTTTATAAAAATTTCATTTTGTGAAACATTAAAGTTTGAAAAAGTTACAGGAAGTAATAAAAGTGCTGAAGCAAATATTGCTGGAATTACACCCGCTGAATTAATTTTTAGTGGTAAATGAGAGGATTCTCCTCCATACATTTTATTACCCATTTGTCTTTTAGGATAATTTATCAATATTTTTCTTAGGGCTCTCTCCATAAAAACAATAAATAGAATTGTTAATACAAGTAAAATGAAAATAAATATAATCATTACAGTTGATATAGCTCCTGTTCTTCCTAATTCAAAAGTTGTGACTAGAGCTCTAGGAATTTCCGCAACAATTCCTGAAAATATTATTAAAGAAATTCCATTCCCAATTCCTCTTTGAGTAATCTGTTCTCCTAACCACATTAGGAAGATTGTTCCTGCAACAATCGTAGTTACTGTTGAAACTTTAAAAAACATACCAGGGTTAATTACTAAATCAGCTGATGACTCTAACCCTACAGCAAGACCGTATCCCTGAATCGTGGCTAGTAAAACTGTACCATATCTTGTAATTTGAGTTATTTTTTGTCTTCCAATTTCACCTTGTGCTTTTAAGTTCTTAAAATAATCTGTTACTCCTGTGAGCAGTTGAACAATAATGGATGAGGATATATATGGCATTATTCCAAGAGCAAATATTGCCATTCTGCTTACTGCACCACCAGCAAATACATTAAACATACCCAATAATCCTTTTTGATTACTTTCCATCATTACTTGTAATTGTTCAGGATCAATACCTGGAAGAGGTACAAAAGTACCCAATCTATAAATTGCCAGTATAAAAACTGTAAATAAAATTCTATTTCTTAAATCATTTGTTTGTGATGTTTCACTCATTTATTTTGAATTTTTTAATTTAAGAACACCACCAATTTTTTCAATTTTTTGTTTGGCTGATATTGAAACAAAGTCTGCTTCAATATCTAATTTAGACGTTAAGCTGCCATTAGCTAATATTTTATATTTTAAATATGATTTATTGATAATATTATTTTTTTTTAAAATTTCTAAATTTATATGATTTGAAGCATCTAATCTTTTTTCATCTACATACTTTTGTAATTGATCTAAATTAACTTTAGCGACTTTTAATTTTTTGATAGGATTAAAACCACGTTTAGGTAATCTTCGATATAATGGCATTTGACCACCTTCAAAGCTTTTAATTGCTACACCAGATCTTGACTTCTGTCCTTTTACTCCTCTGCCTGATGTTTTTCCTTTACCAGAGCCAATACCTCTACCAAGTCTTTTTTTTTTAATTTTTACCTTTATATTTTTATTCAAAAAAGTCATTACCCTCTTTTTTCAATTATTTCTGATATTTTTTTATTTCTTATCAATGAGATATTTTTTGGAGAATTTTGTTTTAAAAAGGCTTTCATACATGCTCTAATAACATTATGTGGATTTGCTGTTCCTAAAGATTTAGCTACAATATCTTTAATCCCAAGTACTTCACATACAGCTCGAACAGCACCTCCTGCAATTATACCAGTTCCTTTTGGCGCAGCTCTTAGTTTAATTTTTCCAGCACCATCTTTACCGTAAATATCATGATGAATGGTTCTTCCTTCTCTAAGAGGAATTTGTATTAGATTTCTTCTTGCTAATTCGTTTGCTTTTTTAATAGCATCTGGCACTTGTTTTGCCTTAGCATGTGCAACTCCTATTTTGCCATTTTGATTTCCAACAACAACTAAAGCTGAAAAACCAAATCTTCTCCCACCTTTAACAACTTTGGTTATCCTGTTTATGTGAACTAATTTTTCAACAAAATCTGTATTTTTATCCATTATTTAAAACTCCATCCCATTCTTTCTTAATTCTTCAGCTAATAATTTAACTCTACCGTGGTACTTGTAAATACCTCTATCAAAATATACTTTTGTAATTTTTAAGTCCTTAGCTTTTTTTGCAAGTTTTACTGCTACAATAGTTGATAATTCTTTTTTTGTTTTTTTTTGTAATTTTATATCTTTTGAATTTGATGTGGCCGAAGCTAAAGTAATTTTTTTTTGATCATCTATAATTTGTGCACTTATATTTTTAATTGATCTATTCACGCTTAGTCTGTATCTCTTAGGATTTGAAACTTTCTTGATTTTATTTCTAACTCTGTATTTTTTTCTTTCTATTTTAGATAAATTCATTATTTTTTCTTTCCTTCTTTTCTTAATATATACTGTCCTTGTTCTTTAATTCCCTTTCCTTTATAAGGTTCAGGAGGCCTAATACTTTTTATTTCTGCAGCAACCATACCCACTTTTTGTTTATCATTTCCTGATATTTTTAAGATATTTTGCTTCTCAACCTGTATTTTTACACCTTCTGGAATATCAAAATTTACATCATGGCTAAATCCTAATTGTAGGTTTAATATTTTACCCTTTAATGCAGCTCTATAACCAACTCCTGTCAATTCTAATGTTTTTTCATATCCTTTACTCGCACCAATAATAGCATTATTTATTAGACTTCTATTCATTCCCCATAATCTTTTAGTATTTTGATCATTTTTTTTTGGCTTGATAGACACCTCTTTTCCATCATTGATATTTAAATCAAATACATCTAGGTCAATATCCAAGCTTTTTTTACCAAGTGGTCCCTCTATATTAATACTCTTGCCGCTTAATATGACTTTTACTTTTTCTGGGATTGAGATGCTTATTTTACCAATTTTAGACATTAAAATACCTTACAAATTACTTCGCCACCTACTTTTTGTTTTCTTGCATCAATATCAGTCATAACTCCTTTTGGAGTGGATATTATAGCTATACCTAAACCATTGTTCACTTTAGGTAAACTTTCTGCGCTTGAAAAAATTCTTCTACCAGGTTTAGAAACTCTCTCTATCGAGCTGATAACTGGATTGCCTGAATTGTATTTTAAACTAATATGCAGGTTTGTTTTACTATGCACTGATTTTACCTTGTAATCAATAATGTATCCCTCTGATTTTAATATCTCTGCAATTTTTGTTTTAAATTTAGAAGATGGAAGTTCAATATGCTTATGATTTCTCATTTGAGAGTTTTTTAATCTTGCTAACATATCTCCTATTGGGTCACTTAAACTCATAATATCCTTTCTACCAACTTGATTTTACCATACCAGGAATTTTACCTTCTAAACCTAATTGTCTAAGTGCAATTCTTGATATTTTTAATTTTCGGTAAACTCCATGCGGTCTACCTGTAATTTGGCATCTATTTCTAACTCTAATCTTTGCAGAATTTCTTGGAAGTTTAGATAGTTTCTGTTGAGCCTTAAATCTTTCTTCAAAAGATATTTTTTTATTCATAATAATATTTTTCAATTCATGTCTTTTTTTATAAAATTTATCTGACAATTTTATCCTTTTATTATTTTTGTTAATCGCACTTAATTTAGCCATCAGTTGCTCCTACTTTGGTTAAATGGAAAATTTAATTTTTTGAGTAACTCATAGCTATGGTTTTTATCCATAGATTTTATAACAATCGTTATGTCAAGTCCTCTTATTTTGTCTACCTTATCAAAATTCACTTCTGGAAATATAATTTGTTCTTTTATACCGAAGGTATAATTACCAAAATTATCAAAACCATTTGGATTAAGACCCCTAAAATCTTTAATTCTTGGTAATGCTATATTTACCAATCTATCAATAAACTCATACATCTTATTTTTTCTTAATGTGACTTTTAATCCAGAATTTGTATTCTTTCTTGTCTTAAAATTAGCTATAGATTTTTTAAATTTAGTAACTACAGGTTTTTGTCCGGTAATATTAGCAAGATCTTCTTGGCAAGAACTTACAATTTTTGAGTCATTACCATCTAGACCTAATCCCATGTTAAGAACTATTTTTTCTATTCTGGGACCCATATATAAATTTTTGTATCCGAACATTTTTTGTAATGAGGGATTAATTTCTTTTAATATGATTTCTTTTAATCTAGGTTCCATTATTTTTTAGCTTCTCCTTTTTTACTATTTTCAATACTCTTAAGATTTGATAGGTGAATAAAATTTTCTTTAGATATAATTCCGCCTTTTTTTTCCTTGGTAGTTTTTAAATGTTTCTTAATAATATTTATTCCTTTAATTTTAGCTCTATTACTTCTTCTATCGATTTCAATTACTTCACCCTCTTTATTTTTGTCTTTGCCAGTTAAAACCTTAACTTTAATTCCTTTTTTTATTGTCATAATACCTCAGGTGCTAATGAAATAATTTTCATTTGGCCTCTATTTCTCAGTTCTCTTGTAACAGGTCCAAAAATTCTTGTTCCGATAGGTTCACCTTTATCGTCTGTTAAAACTGCTGCGTTATTATCAAATCTAACCTTTGACCCATCGTTTCTATGTATACCTTTTTTTACTCTTACAACTACAGCTTTATGTACCGATCCTTTCTTAACTTTGCCTTTAGGTATAGCCTCTTTTACAGCAACTACAATAATATCACCAATACTAGCATACCTTCTTTTTGAACCACCCAGCACTTTAATACATTCAATTTTTTTTGCCCCTGTGTTATCAGCAACCAAAAGTTCAGTCTGTACTTGTATCATTATATTTCTCCAATAACTTCAAATTTTTTATTTTTAGAATAAGGTTTGCTTTCTCTTATGGATACCTTGTCTCCAATTTTAAATTCATTTTTTTCATCATGAGCATTATATTTTTTTCTAGCTTTCATTACTTTTTTCAAAACTGGGTGTTGATATTTTCTTTCAACTAAAACGGTTATTGTTTTATTCGGTTTATCGCTTACAACTATTCCATTTAAAATTTTTTTAGGCATTTTTACTTTCTATAATTGTTTTTAATCTTGCAATATTTTTTTTAGTCTCACTTATTTTAGATGGACTTTTAATTTGTCCATTTACTTTTTGAAATCTAAAATTAAAAAGGTCTTTTTTAAGTTTTTCTATATTTTCAATAGTTTGCTTTTTTGTTAAATTTTTAATTTCTTTTTTTTTCATATTATATTCTTTTTATAAATTTGCATTTTATTGGTAATTTTGCAGACGCTTTATAAAGTGCTTCTTTTGCAATTTGTTCACTTACTCCATCAACCTCAAATAAAATTCTTCCTGGTTTAACTCTACAAGCCCAGAACTCAGGAGATCCCTTTCCTTTCCCCATTCTTACTTCAGTTGGTTTTTTTGAAACTGGTATATTTGGAAACATTCTGGTCCATACTCTCCCTTGCCTCTTCATGTGTCTAGTTAATGCAACTCTTGCTGCCTCAATTTGTCTTGAAATAACTCTCTCTGGTTGAATAGCTTTTAGACCAAATGATCCATAATTCATAACATTGCATCTTGATGCATTTCCATGAATTCTTCCTTTGTGAGCCTTTCTAAATTTTGTTCTCGTCGGTTGCAACATTTTATGCTTTATTCCTTTCTTGACTGAATTCTTTTGTGAAAATCTCTCCTTTGTAAATCCATATCTTAATTCCAATTATGCCATATGTTGTAAGAGCTTCAGCTTCAGAATAGTCTATGTCCGCTCTTAGTGTATGCGATGGTATGCTGCCTTCTCTTAACCACTCAGTCCGTGCTATTTCATTTCCACCAAGTCTCCCACTTATTGATACTTTAATCCCTTTTGCTCCAAGTCTTAATGCTGATTGCATGGCTCTTTTCATTGCTCTTCTGTAAGATACTCTTTTGACTAATTGTTGAGCTATATTCTCTGCTACTAGATAACTATTAGTCTCAGGTTTTTTTACTTCTTTAATATTTAGAACTACCTCATTTGATGTTAATTTTGATAGCTTGCCTTTAATCTTCTCAATATCAGTACCTTTTTTTCCAATTACAAAACCTGGTCTCGATGTATAAATAGTCACAAAACATTTTTTTGATGTTCTCTCTATCATAACTTTAGATACTCCAGAATTTATTACATTCTTTTTAATATATTCTCTTATTTTGAAATCTTCTATCAAGTTATTACCGAAATCTTTTTTTTTGGCATACCAGACAGAGTCCCATCCTCTATTAATGCCTAACCTTAAACCAACAGGATTAACTTTTTGTCCCATGACTCTCCATTTTTTTGACTTGTTCAGTAAGTATTATTGTTAAGTTAGAATATGGTTTCATAATTTCTGCAGCTCTACCTTTTGCTCTTGCTCTAAATCTTTTCATAATAACTTGCTTTCCACAATAAGCCTCTTTTATTACAAGTTTATCAATATCATATTGATAATTATTTTCCGCATTTGCTACAGCAGAAGATATAGTTTTTTTTATATCTTTTGAAATTCTTTTATCTGAAAAGGTTAAATCTCTAATAGCAACATCGACTTTTTTCCCAACGATAGATTTTAAAATTGGTTTTAGCTTTCTTGTGCTTGATCTAATATTTTTATTTATAGATTTTACAATTTTACTATCAATTTCTTTTTTAATTTTAGACATTATTTCTTAACTGCTCCACCTTCTACTTTGGCTTTTTTATCAGCTGGCGTATGACCAAAAAATTGTCTAGTTGGTGCAAACTCTCCAAACTTATGACCGACCATGTCCTCCGATATTGTAATTGGTATAAATTTTTTTCCATTATAAATTAAAAAACTTATTCCAACAAAATCTGGAATTATTGTAGATTTTCTTGACCATGTTTTAATTGGTTTTTTTACTGTCTCATTTTTTAGTTTTTCTACCTTTTTAATTAAACTTTCTTCTACAAATGGACCTTTCCAAACTGATCTTGCCATATTACGCTCTCTTTTTCTTTCTTCTTCTGATAATAAATTTATCTGTTCTTTTGTTATCTCTAGTTTTTAAACCCTTGGCTGATTGACCTGTTGGCGAAACAGGGTGCCTACCTCCAGCTGATTTACCTTCTCCACCACCATGTGGATGATCAACAGGGTTTTTTACAACTCCTCTAGTATGAGGTCTTATTCCTAACCATCTAGACCTACCAGCTTTTCCAATTTTTATATTTTTTTGATCTGGATTTGATAATACACCTATAGTTGCGTTTGAATTCGAATTTATTTTTCTCACTTCACCTGAGGTCATTTTGATGATTGAGTAATTTCCATCTATTCCAGAAATTGAAACAGATGTTCCAGCAGATCTTGCAATTTTTCCACCGCCTCCAGGATTTATTTCAACATTATGAATATCAATCCCAACTGGAATATCTTTTAAAGGAAGGCAATTTCCTGTTTTAATCTCTGAATTTGGTCCATTTTGAATTTTATCTCCTATTTTTATGTCTTTTGGAGCAAGATAGTAAAAACGTTCACCATCTTCAAATTTTACAAGCATTATGTGACATGATCTATTTGGATCATACTCAATTCTCTCAACCTCTGCAAAAGAATCTATTTTTTTTCTATAAAAATCAATTTTTCTATATTTATGTTTATGTCCTCCACCATGGTTTCTAGAAGTAATTCTCCCATAATTATTTCTTCCTTTTGAGGAGTTATTGGGCGCGGTTAGAGCTTTAAAAGGCTTCCCTTTCCACAAATTATCACGACTAACTAATATTGTGCCTCTAGTTGTTTTTGTATATGGTTTAAATGTTTTTAATGGCATAAATTTAAATTCCAGTTGTAAGATCAATATTTTGACCTTTTTTAAGAGTAATTATCGCTTTTTTAAAACCTTTTACTCTAACTTTTTTTCCTCTTGTAATATGTGATCTTGTTTTGTTCAGACAAATTAGTAGATTTTTCAGTAACTACAGGTGAAATTATTTTATCGTATAAATGTAATTTTTCCATATCAATATCTTTTTTCTAATTCTTTTATTGAACTTTCTGTAAAAATGATTTTTTTAAACTTGGCCAAATCATAAGCACTGAAATGGTTAACATCAGTTATTTTAACATTTGGTATATTTCTTGAAGATTTTAAAATGTTATTTTTTGATATCTTATCAGCTATTATTATTGAATTATTAGCTTCAAATTTTAAAAGTATTTTATTCATTTCTTTTGTTTTAAGAATCTCTTTTTGAAAGTCATCAAGAATTATTAAGTCGTTTAAATTATTTTTTTTGGTAATTAGAGATGCAATACTTAGTTTTTTTTCACTTTTATTTAATTTTCTTGTTTTATAATTTGATTCACCTTTAGGACCGTGAGCTATACCACCACCAACAAATATAGGAGCTTTCTTGCTTGCATGTCTTGCGTTTCCAGTACCTTTTTGGGCATAGATTTTTGATGTTGATCCTTTAATTTCATTTTTCTGTTTAGTTTTTGCTTTTCTGCCTTTGTAGTTAGCTATTGTCTTATACAAAACATTACTAATTAGTTTATTATTTATCTTCACTGCAATTACTTTATCAGATACTTCTATCTCTTGTTTTTTTCCATCAATACTGATTTTTTGAATTTTCATAGATTATTTTTTTTTCTCTTTTAACTTTTTAGATTTTTCTAAATTTTCAATTTTTTCTTTTATTGTCAGTTTATTTATATTTTTTACTGCTTTTTTTAATAAAACTTCAGAATATTTTGAACCTGGGATTGATCCTTTTAAATAAATAAGATCATTTTCTAAATCTGTTTTAATAATTTCAAGATTTTGCATGGTTCTAATTTTATCTCCCATGTGACCCGCCATTTTTTTTCCTTTAAATACTTTACCTGGATCTTGATTTTGGCCTGTAGATCCATGCGCTCTATGTGATATTGAAACTCCATGAGAGGCTCTAAGTCCACCAAAATTGTGTCTCTTCATTGCTCCAGCAAATCCTTTACCGATCGTTTTTGATTTTACATCTAGAAACTTGATATCTTTAAATATTTCTAATCCAAATTCATTACCCTCTTTATATTCATCAAGATTTTTAACTCTAAATTCTTTTAATATTTTTTTTGGTTCTGTATTTTTTTTTGAAAAAAAACCTTTCATAGCTTTAGATAGTTTTGAGTTTTTGATCTTACCAAAACCAATTTGTATAGCTTCATAACCTCTATTATCTTTGTTTATTAATTGAATAACACGACCTTTTTCAACCCTAAGCACAGTTACAGGTATTGATTGGCCAGTTTTAAAAAACTCTCTAGTCATTCCAATTTTTTTTCCAATCAATCCTATTTCGCTCATTATATCTTTATCTCCACATCTACTCCTGACGCCAAATCTAATTTCATAAGAGCTTCTACTGTTGCTGGTGTAGGTTCAATAATATCTATTAATCTTTTGTGTGTTCTTGTTTCAAACTGTTCTCTACTTTTTTTATCTATGTGAGGAGATCTTAATACTGTATATCTTTCTTTTTTTGTTGGTAATGGAATTGGGCCTTTAATGTTTGCACCAGTTCTTTTAACTGTATTAACAATTTCTTCGGTAGACTGATCGAGCACTTTGTTATCATAAGCTCTTAGTTTAATTCTAATATTTTGTTTTTCCATAATTAACCTGTTTTTTTTGTAACCTCATCTTGAACATTTTGAGGTACTTTGTCATAATGATCGAAAAACATTGAATATTGAGCTCGACCTTGAGACATAGATCTTAAATTATTTATGTATCCAAACATGTTAGCAAGAGGTACCATTGCAGTAATAACAGTTGCATTACCTCTTTGTTCTTGAGTGTTTATTTGACCTCTTCTACTATTAAGGTCACCAATTACGTCACCCATGTAATCTTCTGGAGTTACTACTTCAACTCTCATAATAGGCTCAAGTAATTTTAAAGTTGCTTTAGTGCAAGCTTCTTTAAAACATTGCCTAGAAGCTAGTTCAAAAGCTAAAACGCTTGAATCTACATCGTGATGTAATCCGTCAACAATTGTTACTTTGTAATCAATTAATGGAAATCCTGCTAATATTCCACCATCTGCAACAGTTTCTACTCCTTTTTCAACACCTGGAATAAACTCTTTTGGAATTGCTCCACCCTTGATTTTGCTTTCGATTTCTCTTCCCTTGCCAGGTTCAAGAGGTTCTACAACTAACTTCACTCTAGCAAATTGACCAGCTCCACCACTTTGTTTTTTATGGGTGTAATCATTTTCTGCTGAGGAAAGAATAGTTTCCCTATACGCAACTTGTGGCGCACCCACATTTGCCTCAACTTTGAACTCTCTTTTCATTCTATCTACAATAATATCCAAATGTAATTCGCCCATTCCTTTTATAATAGTTTGTCCAGACTCTTCATCAGATGTTACTCTAAATGACGGATCTTCTTTAGCTAATCTTCCAAGTGCCTCACCCATCTTTTCTTGATCTGCTTTTGTTTTGGGCTCAACTGCAATTTCAATTACAGGATCAGGAAATTCCATTGGTTCAAGTAAAACTGGTTTTTCTTTGTTCGCTAATGTATGTCCGGTAATAGTATTTTTTAAGCCTGCTAAAGCAACGATGTCGCCAGCATTTGCTTCTTTTATATCCTCTCTAGAATTTGCATGCATCAAAAGCATTCTTCCAACTCTCTCCTCTTTGTCTTTTGATGTGTTATAAATTGCAGTTCCAGATTGCACAGTACCTGAATAAACTCTTATAAAAGTTAAACTTCCAACAAAAGGATCGTTTGCAACTTTAAATGCTAAGGCTGAGAATGGAGCGTTATCCTCAAATTGCATTTCTATCTCATCGTCAGATCCCGGCTTAGTTCCTTTTATTGAACCTATGTCTTTGGGACTGGGTAAATAATTTACAACAGCGTCTAATAGTGGTTGTACACCTTTGTTTTTAAATGCTGATCCAGTTAAAACAGGAACGAAATCAAAATTTAAACAACCTTTTCTTATACATTTTATTAAATCAACCTCTGATATTTCATTTCCACCAAGATAATCCTCCATAAGTTTTTCATCTTGTTCCACTGCTGTTTCAACTAATTCTTGACGATATTTAGAGGAAATTTCTTTTAAATCATCTGGTATATCTTTTAGTTCCCATGCTGCACCTAAGTCCTCATTTTTCCAAACTATCGCTTTCATTTTAATGAGATCAACAACACCCTGCAGTGATGATTCAATTCCAATTGGTACTTGCATAACCAGTGGTTTTGCTCCTAAACGATCTTTTATCATTGAAACGCACCTAAAAAAATCAGCTCCAGTTCTATCTAATTTATTAACAAAACAAATTCGTGGAACTTTATACTTATCGGCCTGTCGCCAAACTGTTTCAGATTGTGGTTCGACACCAGCAACTCCATCAAATACTGCAACAGCTCCATCTAATACTTTTAAAGATCTTTCAACCTCAATTGTAAAGTCTACATGTCCAGGTGTATCTATTATATTGATTCTATGGTCATTCCAAAAACAAGTTGTTGCAGCAGACGTTATTGTTATACCTCTCTCCTGTTCTTGTTCCATCCAATCCATTGTTGCAGCACCATCGTGCACTTCACCTATTTTATGACTTTTGCCTGTGTAATATAATATTCTTTCTGTTGTAGTGGTTTTGCCGGCATCTATATGAGCCATTATTCCTATATTTCTATATTTAGACAATGGGTGAGATCTAGACATTATAAATTACCATCTAAAGTGAGAAAACGCTCTATTAGCATCAGCCATTTTATGAGTTTCTTCTCTTTTTTTTACTGCATTTCCCTTGTTGTTAAATGCATCAATAATTTCATTTGCAACTCTTTCTCTCATTGTTTTCTCATTACGTTTTATGGCCGAGTCAACAATCCATTTCATTGCTAAAGTTTGTGCTCTTTTTGGTC
>LULK01000388.1_pt1 | contig 16552 bp, 32 predicted proteins | sample 728181 | NCBI WGS metagenome assembly LULK01 (sample SAMN03860291, study PRJNA289734) | marine metagenome | biome: seawater column; feature: ocean; material: water; isolation source: Red Sea water column Station 169 - depth 10m | place: Saudi Arabia: Red Sea | collected 2011-10-15 | depth 10 m | reverse complement strand
GGTGGCGGGTGCATGGGTGGGTGGTGGGGTGCTATCTGCAAGATTTACTTTAGTAAACTATCGTAAGTATACAAATCTGTAGGGCTTCAGGTGTCGCAAAGTTTGCTGTCTCTTTGGGTTAACACCTTAATAATAAATATCAGGGTGTAAAATCTAGGCGTAAAAAAACCCCCGCTAAATTAATAACGGGGGTGGATCGTATGGTCTTTTATTATTCTAAAAAGTTTTTAATTGCCTTTTCGTTTTCATTAGTACCTTCAACTTTTTTATGTACTAATTTAATCGGGGTTGTAATTCCAATCATAACTCTTTTAATAGTTTCGTTTTCATTCCTGACGTAATCATCCCATTTATATTTGTTAAATGTGTTGCAATGATTACGACTGAATTGAAGTAACTTAGTTTTAATAACATTAGCCATTTCTGATTTTGATATTTTTTTATCATCAGTCATGACTTCAATTAATGCTGTTAAGTGGGCTAAGTCGTTCAAGTGTTTTCTTGATATAGTCATTTTTTACCATCCTTTTTAAATAGCAAAATCAGTACTAATAGACCCTGATTTGATTAATTAAATAAAGAATACACTAATTTTTATTAAAAAAAACCTATTTTAAAGCCTGTAGAATAGCCTTTTAATAGTCTTTATGAGTATTTATACCCCTAAAATTTTTATAGTTATTGTCGTGATTTGCATAAAAAGTAATTAAATTAAGTTTTTTGTGTATCTGGTCAAACTCCAGATAGTTAAAAATTTTGTTGTTATTGTACATTACGACAAATGAGCTGTTTTAATTTTATCATTATAAATTTTAGACATAAAAAAACCCCGCAATAAATTAATAAAGCGGGGTTAATTAAATAATTATTTAGTCTAGGTGTATATCTATAATCTGAATACTAACATCACAATGAAAAATTTTTTTAAATTTATCAATGATATTACTGAAATGGTCTCGAGCATCATCAAAATTTTTTAAGTTATAGAAAGTATGCTCAATTTTTCCTAAGTCTCGAAGTTCAGTCCTATTACTAGATTGATAAACTTCATATCGTGCAATGCATTTAAAAATCATAATTAAAAACCTCCATTTCTTATCGTGCTAGGATGTCCATTTTCAAAAGCCTCTAGTGCATAATCCCGACTAGATACTTTACTATCCAAATACTCATCACGGCTAATAAAATCTAAATAAAGATTATAACCGCAATCAATATCTTTAGGTCTAAAATATTCTAGCAATATCGTACTCAGTACGCATAACGTAAATCGGAAATGTATTAAAAGAATACTTAAAAAAAGTTTTAATATAATAAATAATAAAACTTAATCGTTTTAAATTCCTAGAAATAAATCTAGGGAATTTAAAAGTTTTAAAATAACTATACTTAAATAATCTAAAACCCCAAATCCATGAATGATTGATTTCATTGGGTAGAATAAGAATAGTTAAATTTTTATTTATAATTTTCATTTGTTATATTCCTTTCTGTTAATTACCTGATATTTTACTGATTTTTACCTAATTTTATATAATTTTTTATTGTTGATTTTATTGGATTTTTAATTTTGATTTACTTGATTAATCATACTAGGGATTATTTCAAGGGGTCTGTATGGCTATTAAAAGACAAAAAAAACCCCGCAATAAAGCGGGGTCTTAAAATATTTATTTAATTATTAACTAATTAAACTTTTTAACTTCATACGCTTTTTTTATTCTATCGAAGTAAACACCCGTAGAAAGTTTTAAAACGCTTTCCATTTTTTCATTTGTCATTGGATGCTCTTTGTTTAACAAGTTAGCCACCTCTAATAGAGTATTAAACAAATTACAAAATTTATCACTATCAAGTAATATTTTTGCGGGGTCATTTACATCCATTGCACCATTACTAAAATTTTCATTTAGTATCTGGTCAACAATTTGCTTTGGGTCTTTAGTTAAAAAGTAATTAAATGTATTTTGCATTTCACCAAATACATTATTAATAGTTCCCTGTGTTGCACCAGATGTATCCTTAGTTCCTGATGTATCACTATTGGCGTTATTATCAGCATTAATTTTTGATTTAGGTTTCTTTCCTAATACCTCTTGTTTATAAAAACGCTCTATCTTATCGCCTGACATTGCATACTCTTTGTTATTAGGATTGTTAACATAGACTGTTTTACCATCTTGTTGAACAGGTAATTCAGGATATAACAAAGCATCACTAGTAAACGCTTTTAAGTTTCCGTCTTTATCTTTTTTAACTGTGAATACATCTTTTTTTTCATAAAGACATGTTCCAATTAAAGACACCCTAGCAAGTAAACTATCAAATGAATTTTTACTTGATACGCCGAATTGCTCATAACCAAGACTGTTATTTGTCTTGATATGACCTCTCAATTCTTTTTTACCACGCTTTCTTAACTCTTCAGGGCTATTAAGTTTTAAAACATCCTGAAGTAATGATAGCCTTTTAGAAAATTGTTGAGATAGTTTAATAATCTTATCACTATTTTTTAACTTTTCTAATTTGCTAGTGTCTTCTAATAACCCGTTGATTACATCCCTAAAGTATTTAGTATCTTTTAATCTTGGGTCATCTACCTTAATGCTAATCTCTTTTGTTGTATCATCTATAAAATCAGCATTAACTTTGAAGTTAACAAATAACTCTTTATTAAGTTTTTTGTCTACTACCTTTTTTCTTTCTTTTGATTTACTCATAATATATTCCTTTTCATATATTGTTAGTTAGTATTTTTATATCTTGATTTTAATTTTATGTCAAATTAAATCTATCGGCGGTAGAAATATTTTTGTTGACTATTTAATTTTTTTCTGAGTGACATTTTACATATAAAAAGCATTGATATATAATGATTGTAGAAAGTAGGTAATAACAATGAAAAGAATTATGAGAATAGTATCATTTATATTTTATCTATTATTAGGCGTAATAAATATAATATTAGGTATATATCTGATAAATGCATTTATGAATAATGAAATATTCAGTATAACATTTAGCATAGTAGGAACATGTTTATTAATAGGTGGTATCAGTTGTTTCTATATTGCTAAATCTATCGGCGGTAGATTAAGCCATGACTGATTTTACAATAACATGCAATGAAGAAGTAAATCCTTTTTACTACATACTAAGACCAAATACTAGAGACGCTCAGCGAATTTTTAAAAAATATATCGGCGGTAGTTTTCAAACAGTCGGGTCTAATGTTTATGCAGTAGAACAAAAACAGATGATAAATCTGGCAGGTATTATACATACTAACAAATTAAAGATAAACTATTTAAGAATAAAAAAAATACAAGAAAGGAAGAGATAGTATGATATACGACAATATGATGAAAAATAAATATGTTGCTATATGTCATCCAGAAGTTATCGATAAACCCATGAAAAAATGGTTTAATGAAAATGAATATAAAATAATTTTTAGTATGACTATAGATAAATTAGCAGATGAGATAGAGAAATGGTACGCAGAGACATTTGATGTAGAAATACCCGAAGCACAAATTATAGAGGATACTATACATGTATACGATACTAGTTTTTCTATTTTTAAATTAACCTGCCCTATAAAAGAGCATGAAGCAGAAGGAAAGGATAATAAACAATGAAACTAGAAGTCATAACATCTAGGTTATCAACGAATATAGATAACCTTAATAAAAATAAAAAATACACATTTATACCACAAGATGTAATGGATGAATTTGTAGATATACTAATAGACTTGAGAGAAATTGATAAAAAATTCAGTTTAATGGAGAGATTGGAGGTGAAAAATAATGGCAGAGGATACAAAGACTATTCAATATCTAAAGAAGTTTAACATTAAATTATACGAGAAGTTAAAAGAACGAGGATGGGAAGACCACGATTTCCCATTAGTAAATAAAATAATCATTGAGAAAGTTGACATAACTGTAAAAAAAGAATAGCCTAATACTAAGTTATTATCTTTTTTTCAATAACTGCCCTCCTTCCCCTCACCGCTTCTGGCGGTGGGGGTTTTTTTATGCCTGATTGACATACAAATATCCCCGATATATAATGAAAATATGAAAATGGAAGCAGAACATACTAACAATAAAAAACCTAAAACATATACAACATCAATAGGAACTTGGTATTACTGTGGTTGTTATACGCTAACCGCTAGTGGTAAAAGAGTATATCTAAAATCTAATGTTAACTATGACAAAGAACATCCAAAGCATAAGCCAAGATGTTTGTATAAAGAAACTAAAGCATAAATATCGGGGGTAGAAAATGAAACAAACTTTATATATCGGATATGGAAGAAACAACGAGGGAATGATTACAAAAGAATCATCATGGAAATCATTAAATGGTGGTAAGAGATTAACTAAAACACAAATGAAACTACTACAAATAAAAAGGCACTATTCAACAGAGGATAGACATAGCCTGAGATTGTATGATGTAAGGAGATTTAGATGACAATGCAAGACGATGAAGTATTAAGCCAGAGACTATTACAGATAGATAGCGAAGCAAGAATAGAACTAAATAAAATATTAAATGCTCTAACTAAAGCATCTGAAAGTTCTAACCAAGAAGAGTTCCAAAGAAACTATGATATATTATTATCTTATCTAACTTATAAGATGTTAAATATTATTCCAAATTAGGTGTAGTATCCCCCGCACAGGCATAATGTTCATATCATGGATATAAACTTATGTAAAATGTGCATACCATTGACATATGGTCGCACTTAGAATATACTATAATTATATGGTACAGGCATGAAAAGTATTACGCAACCTTTAGTTGTAATTTTACATTATCGGGAAAAATGTTTAAATCATTCCCGTCTCAACGAGTTTAGCGTTGTGAGTATAAACAAAGCCATATTAATCAGTTCGATGACACTGCGAGACTGCAGATGCTCCTAAGTTCATCATCTATCGGCGGTAGAAAAATATCTCCGCAAAGTTATTCAAAACTATCGCCGATAGAAATAACTAACGAAAGGAAAATAGCATGTTAGTAGTAGAAACAACAACAAGGAAGAGAGTAGATATGGTACAAGGATATAATGTCACTTCTAAAAGTTTAGAGAAGGGTGACATAGTAATAACAAAGCCAAGAAATGTATCTTCGGTATTACCAAACTGTAAGATAAAAATCATGGATGGTTATAAGACACATATTAAAAGATTATGTGATGTTCCTATAATGTATGATGAAAACAACAGAGAATATGGCTCTGTTCTGGTATCTGATATGTACGCAGTAAAGCGTGGTAATGTTTGGATACCTATCGACCATGGAAATAAATAGAACAATCTATAAGGCTAATGTTTTTGGTGTTAGAGACTATCCGTTCCAAGTAATAAAACCTAGCACTAATGCTAAGTTAGGAAAGTGGGTCAGTAAATCAAGACATGCAGGTAAACGCATGTATACTGTCACATTAGAGGAACGAGCCACATGTCCTAAAACTTGCAAACATTGGTACGATTGTTATGGAAATACAATGCCATTCGCACATAGGATTAAGTATGACAAGCACCTTATAAGAAAAATGGATAAGGAATTAGCGTATCTTAATACAAAGAAGTATGGCGTTTTAATTAGACTTCATGTCTTGGGAGACTTCCCCGACCTGAAGTATGTTGAGCATTGGGAACAATGGCTTGACAAGTACGAGAACATATCCTGTTATGGATATACTGCTCATTCACCAAAAGAATCTATCGGCGGTAGAATTGCAATAATGAATGAACAGAGGTGGGATAGGTGGTCAATTAGATTTTCAAACTATCCTAGGTATAAACTATCTGCTAATTCAGATGTAGTATCTAAGAATGGTATTACTTGTCCTGAACAAGCGGGTCAAACAAAAAGCTGTGGCACTTGTGGTTTGTGTTGGAATAAATCTACAAAGAGAATATTATTCATGACACATAGCAGAGATTTACGAAAGGGAAATAATGCAAATAATAAACCAACCAATTAAAAATGCTATCAAAGAGGCAGTAGGTCAAGGCTTCTTTTACTGTGGATTTGTAAAGAAATCTACGGGAACATTTAGAGAAGGCATTTTTAGATTTGATGTGAAGCAATATAAATCTATTGTAGATGGTGAGATAAAAACTATCGGCGATAGACCTTCACCAATAACAGTAAATGACCAAGGAATGTGTCTTAAGGAATTTTATAATAAGAAATACTTGGCACATCAAAAACATCCACACGACTTTACATCTGTAAGGTACGACAGTATAAGATTATTAAAGTTCAAAAAGAAAATGTATACAGTCAAGTTTATAGATGATGTAGGATACAGATTATTGATGTTAGAAAAGATACCTAGCAAACTAGAGGATACAGTCAAACTGTTATATCGTGTAGATGACTTTGACTTTACGATAGGGAACTTACCAAAAACAAGGAGTGTTCAATGACAGAAACGCATTTAGATATAGACGGCAAGACTAGGCTAGAGGCTTTTAAGATGATGTTAGATACACCAGAGTTTAAAAGATTATTCTCTGAAAAAACAGTAGGCTATCTTAAAAGTATGGTAGAGCAGATACATCAAGATGGATACAACAAAGGATTTTTAGATGGAGGCAATACCACTAGTTCAATATTTGACAAGATAATAGGAAAAACACTTGATAAAAATTGACTTCGATTACATAAATATTAATGAAGGGGGCAGTCTCAGATTAGACTGCCCTATGTGTTTAAATAGAAAAACTTTATCTATAAAAAAAATAGATGGTAAAGTTCTATGGAATTGTTTTCATGTATCATGTGATTATAAGGGAGTAAATTCAACAGGTTATTCTATAAAAGATATAGAATATATATTTGACAGAGAGATACCACAGGAACAAAAATTTAATATACCAAGGTCATTTGTATCCATATATCCTAATAAAAAAGCTATGCAGTATTTAAAAGAATATAATATAAATCCCTATGATTGTAATGCCAGAATTGTTTATGATGTTAAACAAGATAGGATAGTATTTCTAATAGATATTGACGGCATTGTTAGAGGTGCAGTAGGTAGAACATTATCAAATAAAATTCCTAGGTGGTTTAAATATAACGCTTGTGATTATCCTTTTGTAGTTGGTAGTGATGAAACTACCGCCGTTATAGTTGAAGACTGTGTATCTGCATGTGCAGTATCTTTTTTACATACAGGTATAGCAATCATGGGTACATCATTATCAGATAAACATGCTAATTATATTAGAAGCAAGTTTAGAAAAGTTTATATATGCCTAGACCCTGACGCAAACTCTAAGACTTTTGACATACAAAAAAGTCTAGGATATAATGTAGATAGTAAGATAGTTCTAATACCAAAGGATTTAAAATACATGCAACAAGAAGATATCAAGAGGTTATTAAATGGCAATCAGTAGAGAATTAGAAGAGCAATTAAAAAAAGCAAAAGATAAAAGCAGAGAGAGATTGAAAAGAATAAAAGAATTAGAAGAAGAGAATAGAGAGATAAGAACTCAGAATAAGTTTTTAGTCGATAGACTAGAAGTGTGGGCGGAAAGAAATTTCCAAGCACGACAAGACAAGCTGAACATGACAGTAGATGATGTCGTTCAGCAGTCAAGAAATAAACTAGACTATCAACAATTACAAAAGGCTCATGACTTAGCCAATGTTGTTGATAGAGCTAAGAAGGGTGCATCTAAGTTAGATACATCGGGAATAGTAAATCAAGGAAAGGAAAAATAAATGGCGTGGTTTGATAGAAAACATTTTGAAGGCAAAATAAAAATAGCGGGGGTAGATATATTTGCAGTTCTAAAATCTCAAATGTATAGAGATTGGGATAGTGAACAGAATATACCTTGGGAAAGTTGGCATTATCATTTGTGTTTATCTAATGAGGCTAAAGACAAGGCACAATCAAAAGGCATAAATACATCTGCTGAAAATGGTAAATACATTTCTGATTTAAAACCAGAGTATCATGTGCCATACATATCGGAGACAGGATTCAGGTCAGATTTTTTTCAGTATGAGAAAAAACCTGCTGATTTAAAGATGAAGGATGTTAAACATATAATAGAGGGTAGGATAAAAGCTCATCTAGGTGGAGTTATTACACTACTAGAAAGTTCCGATATAAAACCAGTCGAGGTGATAGATAAAATACCTGAAGAATCATGGGTGGATAAAGATGACTAGTCCATTTAGAAAATACCATATTATGGCTACAGTTGAAAAGACATTTCAATTTGAAGTTGCGGGTAATGTGAAAGATTTACATGAACATGCTGATAAAAAAGCAAGAGAACTAATGGAGAAAGAGTTAGTTGATATGCAAGAGTTTAACAAAGATGTTAAAGAGTTTGTGACTAATTGTAATGTTAGAATAGAGGATGATTATACATATGAGTAAAGATACTAAAGAATTAAGGGAGGCTTTGGGTATTGTTAGACTAGCACCTAAATTAGAAATAGTGCTAGACAAATTTGAGAGGGTGGCTAATGAAAGATTTGATGGCGTTAAAGATAATAAAACTTTGTCTAAAAAGAGAGTTCTATCAAAAGTACAAAAACAAAATACAAAAAAGTAGTTTATCTAATTTGCTAGATGTATATGCGGTAATAGAAAAAACTTACAAAGACCTACCTGACTGTAATGAAATACTGCCTGATGACTTGTATTTAAATTACACAACTTACAATCCAACAATAACACAATCTAACAAAGACAAAGCAATGCAAGTTGTTTTAGATTTAGACAAAGTAGATATCAACGAAGACAATGTTGTAATGACTATACAAGAGATGCACAAGTCTCAGATAGTCCATACCGCTGCACAAAAATGTTTAGATATTTATAAAGGTGGTGCAGGTGAAATAAATTCTGTCATAAAACTTTTACAACAAGATGATTATATCGGCGATACCATGCAAGAGGTGACAAAAGATTTGTATGAACTTTTAAAAGAAATGGACTACAGTAATCTGTTTCAATTCTCTGCACCTTCTTTATTAAATGAACAAGTTAAAGGTGTGGGCAAAGGACACTTCACAATAATATTTGCAAGACCTGAATCAGGCAAAACTGCTTTTTGGATTAACATGGTAGGGGGTGTAAATGGTTTTGCATACCAAGAAAAAGTCAATAATATAGCCATATTTTGCAACGAAGAGAAGCCATCAAGAATTGTATTTAGATTAATACAAGCATGTTCTGATATGACTAAGAGCCATATTGATGAAGAACCTGAACTAGCAAATCAAGAATGGCAAAAGATACAAGAAAAAATACATATTTATGATTGTAAAGATTTTACAATAGAATCGATAGATAACTATTGTGAAGAGTATAAACCTGATGTAGTTATAGTAGACCAACTAGATAAGATAGAATTGTCTGGCAACTTTAACAGTAGCCATGAAAAACTAAGGGAGATATATAAATTAACTAGAGATATATCTAGTAGAAGGGATGTGTGTATGTTTGGTATTTGTCAAGCGAGTAGTGATGCTCATGATAGAAATCATATAAGTTTTAATACCATGGAAGGTAGTAAAACAGGTAAGGCAGCCGAAGCTGATTTGATTATTGGCATAGGTAAAAAAGATGATTGGGAGGGTGAAGAAGATTTTACTAGGACATTGTGTATTAGTAAAAATAAATTAACAGGATGGCATGGTATTATAACTTGTAAGATTGTGCCAAGTAAATCGAGGTATATAGACTAATGATAAGTGTATTAGATATAGAAACAACCTTTACAAAAGACGGGGATAACACTCCGTATAATTTAAGTAATAAACTAGTAAGCGTAGGAGTAAACGATGAATATATATTTTTTAATCATGACGAGTTCACTGGCGATATTCGTACTAGCCATAACAAACTCCAGTCAATTTTAGATAAGACAACACTAATGGTAGGACATAATCTTAAATTTGATTTGTCTTGGTTATTAGAATGTGGATTTAAATATGAAGGTAAGATATGGGATACAATGGTTGCAGAATCAGTTTTATTTAGAGGTCAAAGAAAACCATTAAGTTTAAAAGAATGTTGTAGAAGAAGAAAGATAGGTATCAAGTATGCAACATTAGAAAATGCCATAGATTCCGGAATTGGTATGGATAAGATACCAATAAAAGATTTAGAAACATATGGTAGGAACGATGTAGCTATTACAAAAGATTTATATCTACAACAAGATTTAGATTATAAAAGAGAAGAGAATAAAATACTTGTGCCTACATTAGAAATGATGTGTGAGTTTTTAGTTACACTAGTTGAGATAGAACGCAATGGTATCTATGTAAATCCTAGCACATTAGATGAACTAAAAAAGAGATTGAATGAGGAGTATCATTCTGTCAAAAAAAAGATAGACATAACTGTTCAAGAGGTAATGGGTGACGCTAGTTATAATATCACTAGTGGGGAGCAGTTATGTAAAATCATCTATTCCAGAGAGATAATAGATAAAAATGATTGGGCAAAGACATTTGGTTTAGGTACAGATGAAAATGGTATAAAAAGAACTCGTGTACAATATCCTTCAAATACTTTTAGAGAACTAGTAGAGGCTAAAACTAAACCTATTAAGTATACTATAGGCGAAAAATGTAAAACATGCGATGGTGTTGGACACTATAGAAAGTATAGAAAAGATGGCGTACCATGGATTAATCTTACTAAGTGTAAAGATTGTAATGCTCAAGGTGTTCTACTTACGGAGACAGTTAAAATCGCAGGATTTAAAATTAAACCAAGAGACCAAAGAGATGTGACATCATTGGGATTTAAAGTAGGATGGGATAATTTAAAATCTATCGGCGATAGAAATCCTGGGAAAGTAAGAGAGTTCTTAGATTATATCATAAGATATAAACAGATAGAGAAGTGGCTATCTACTTTTGTCGATAAGATGAAAGAAGAAGCATACGAAAATAATGTGCTACATCCTAAGTTTAGCCAAACAAATGTAGTAACAGGTAGACTGTCTTGCTCTGACCCTAACTTTCAAAATATACCAAGAGGGGATAAACTGCCTATCAAAAGAGTTATACAATCTCGATTTGATAATGGTGAAATAATTGAAATGGATTTTGCTCAACTTGAATTTAGAGTTGCTGCTTACCTATCCCAAGATTCTCAAGCCATACAAGATATTTTAGAAGGTGTGGATGTTCACCAAAATACTGCTAATGTTATAGGTTGTAGTAGACAAGATGCGAAAGCACATACATTTAAACCTCTTTATGGTGGCTTCTCAGGAACTGAAGAGGAGAAAAAATATTACTCATGGTTTAAGAAAAGATACAAAGGCATAACACAATGGCAAGACAGCACAGAGGACAATGCTATATCTACATCCTTTGTAACACTTCCTAGTGGTAGACAATACTATTTCGAAGGAATAAAAAGAGCCACAAACTGGGGTTCTAATTATTATACCCAAGTAAGAAATTATCCTGTTCAAGGATTTGCAACAGGGGATATAGTTCCTGCAGCCTGTATTGACATTTACAATGCAGTAAAAGGAATGAGAACTAAACTAATCAACACAGTCCATGATTCTATTATCATAGATGTACATCCCAAGGAGGTAGACAGCGTTATAAATAAACTAAAAAAAGCTTGTGATGGTATCACACAATCTATCAATAAAAGATACAACATAGACTTTAATGTGCCACTTGACTATGAAATCAAAAAAGGGCATAATTGGTTAGACCTAAAACGAATATAGGAGTTATATATATGACAGACAAAACAATCTTTGGAGACATGTCCGAAGAACAAATAAGAGCAGAGGCAGGTATGGGTGCTAAAAGCACTCCTTCTTATATCGTGCAACTGCGAACTACAAGTAATCACAAAGATAAAAATAACGATGATAAAATCACACAACATCTGGGTAGCTACAATGTGTGGGATAAAGACACAGAACAGTTTATCTATGCACCTACTATTTCTTTCAGACCTTTTATGAAAAGAAATCAGTATATGACATGGGATAATAAAGAGAAAACTTTTTCTGCTGAATCAATCTTGGTAGCGTTTGGCGAAGAGGCTTTCGATACATTAGGAACTACCAAGTGTGGATATGTCACTGCTAAAAATAGGAATGACTTAACACCAGACCAAAAAGAGAAAGCGAACAATACAAAGTTCTACAGAATTATGTATGGTTTGATTGACATGAAAGGTGAAAATTCAAAGGGTGATAAAATTACTTTGAAACAATATCCCGTTCAAATAAAATATGCAGGTGGTAATGCAGTAGTCATGAGCAATCTTGATTCTTTATTGTCTAATAAAGGTATCCTTTGGTCTAACAAGGTAGAGTTGAGTACGGAGGAAAAGACCAATGGTGGAATAACATACTACAATATAAAACTAGGTAAGATAACTTCGTTAGATGTTCCTGCTAATTTACTAGAAGATAGTGATGACGGCAGAGCCTATCAGTTATTTAAAAATGATATTGATGCCAAGAACTCGCAAGTCATGGAAAAATATCATGCTCATCTAAAAAAGTACGCTGATGATACTGAAGCGGTGTCAAAAGTTACTAACTCTTGACAGAACAAATATTAGATAAGATAAAACATTTATTGGTACAGGCGGAACAATCGCCTGTGCCTCTTAGTGAAGAACTCATTGAACAGTTTGGCGAAGACTGTAAAAAAGCAATCCGAAAACAATTCAAAGAAAAAAGAGACACTTCTTTTAAAATAAGAATGTCAGGTATCGGTAAACCTCTATGTCAATTACAAATGGAAAAACTAGGTGCTAAAAGAGAAGCACAACCTTATAATAATAAACTAAGATTTATATTTGGAGATATGATAGAGGCTATAACAATGTTGTTATTAAAAGCATCTGGAACTACAGTTGATAGTGAACAAAAAAAAGTATCTAGAAAAAGCAAATACTTTGAAGATGGACTAAGTGGAACTTATGATGTTGAGATTGATGGTAAAATTTATGACATCAAGTCGGCTAGTGATTGGGCATTTAAGAATAAATTTTCTATGGGTTTCGATGCAGTAGTAGAAAAGGATGTGTTTGGATATAAGTCACAAGGATATTTATATGCAGATACAGAGAATAAAAAGTTTGGTGGTTGGATTGTAGTTAATAAATCCACAGGTGAAATGTGCCTTGTATCTCCACCAATGGATGATACTAAACATAAGAAAGAAGCATTAAAAGTAGCAGACGATAACATAAAAGCATTAATGGAAAACAAACCATTTGAAAGATGCTTTGATGATGTAGAAGAAAAATACAGAAGTAAATTAACAGGTAACAGAGTGTTAGATAGTGTGTGCGGTTTTTGCTCTTTCAAACAAGAGTGTTGGGGTGATAAGATAGAATACTTACCTCAACAAGTCTTTGATGATGAAGGTAAACCTCGTTCTAAAAATCCTAGATATTATTGGTATACTCATGTAGCCAATAGGGAAAAAAACAATGACAAAGAAAAATGATACTATTGATGACGGCATAGTAATATTAATTAAACCCCACAAAAAAGGTAAGTTCGCAGTAGGACTTACAACAGACTACAAAGCAGATACTCCTGAGAAAGAAATGTGTAAGTTAGTTGCACTAGGGGTAGCACAACAAGTGTTAGAAAATCCTGACCCTTTTTACGAAAGAGGTATAGAGTTATCAGCACAGTTAGATGATATAGATTTGTCAGATAAAAAAGAATTTATTAAAGAAGATGATGACAGTAATATCATAGACTTAACAAAATATTTAGACTTAAAAAATCTAAACTAGGAGTAATCATGAAACACAATTCTAATTTTAAACACGACTTAGAATGGGGCAAACAAGGTGAGATAGTAGTAGGTGAGATACAAGAAGGCGAAAAGACTGAGGTAAAATCTGAAAAAGATAAGTGGATTAAAACAGGCAATCACTATTGTGAATATCAAAGCAGAGGTAAGGATAGTGGTATTAGAAAAACTCAAGCTGAATGGTGGACTATAAATTTTTATAGCGGGGATAGATTTTGTTTTAATCTAACAGTAAAGACAGATGATTTAAGAAGTATTATAAATGCTAATAATTTTAAATCAGTTCCGGGAGGAGATAGTAATACCTCTTGGGGATATCTTATACCTATTAATAAATTAATTGACTTTAATAACTATGTTTAATGATAATGAATATGAGTATGATATTGACTTTAAATACTTCAATAAACTTAGTGCAAAAAATATGTATAAGCAACTAATGTTGAATATATATAATGATGGAAGATTGATTGATAGAGAATTATGTGGTGATTCCATAACCTTGCAAGAATTTATGTATACTCTTTATGTTGGTATAATTGGAAGGTCTGATATAAAATATATATTGTTTAAAGCAGCAAATAAAATAGCTTTATTAGAAAAGTATATTACAAAACAATTTAATGAGGATGATATTGTGTATGAAGATAAGATATATACTATAGAAAAGGAGTTGTTAGATATGATAGATGAAGAAAAGCAATATAAAAAAAGATATAACTATTTAAAAGAAAAATATGGAGTAGTTAAATGAAAACTGAAGACATACTAAGTGATGCGTCAAGATTAGTCTCTGGAGACAGAGCGAAGGCTTATGGAGATAAGAAGATACTCCATGATAAGATAGCTAAGATGTGGTCTGCATATACAGATTGTAATATAAATGCAGAACAGGTAGCTATGATGATGGCTATATTAAAGATAGCTAGAACAACAACAGGAAGTAGTTCCGATAGTTATACAGACGGAGCTGCATATATTGCAATAGCAGGAGAAATACATGACCAAAAATGAAAAACCCCAACAAAAGAACTATGTACTAAGTGAAGAGCAGAGAAATACTCTACTACAATACTTAGCAAATAGACCCTTTATTGAGGTTCAAAAAGTTATAAATTTATTAGCAGGATTAACTGAAATCAATGATAACATCTCACCAAACTTTATCAAAAAGTAAAGAAACTTTTATTTTATATAGTTGTAAGATATCTTATTCTAGATTGGATGGTAATCTATATTGGGATGAGGAAACTATCAATACAAAAGAAATGATAGAAGACTTTAAAAAGAAATATGGAACTAACGAACCATATTCAAAACATAAAAAACTTTTGATACCATTGCCACATATTTTAAAGGCAGTGATAACACATCTAAAGAATGAGTATAAGCACTCTTATACAACAACCCAACAACTATTAAATAAGTTAACTAGCTAGTTCTTCCATCTGACTGCTTAATTTTTTAGCACGATTTGGGGTCTGTTTTGCCCACCTAGAATCGAGCATCTCGGCTGCCGCATCCATATACGAATGACTTTGCAATGCAAGAATCATATTTCTAAACTTAGAAACACCTGTAGCTCCCATTTGAAAGGTCATCTCGCATAGGATACACTTGCCTTTAATTGGTATATCAAGGTTATATTCAGCACAGATATCTTCCATACCATTCCATGCTCTAATAAAATCCTTTTCAAACAACTCATCCCGTCTTCTCCAGGAATTATTTTATGACCATAGCCTCCTGTGTCGAATCCTAATGTGTCCTTGTAAACATCTAGTCTATATCCTTCATGCTCTTTTATCTGTTCTCTAAGAGCATCTTTTACTACATCAACCATACTATCTCCTATTTCTTTTTACTAATCATACCTTTGATACCTGGTGCTGCTCTGACACCTAGTGATACAGAACATGCAAGATATAAAAGATGTGTATAATATTCAGGTAGAGTTTCTAAAATCTCAAACCCTCTTGCTATATGCGGTTGCATAAAAGGCAGGAAGCTACAAATCGCAGGTATCATCAGGGCTAGTAAAACAAATTCGTCTTTCCACGACCCTTTCATTTGGTCTACCGCCGATGCTTCCCACGCAACTTTTCCTGCTATTTGCTGCTCTTTGAGCGACTTCTGTGCTTTTATCTCAGTAAGTGCTAAGTCAGCTTTTGCTTTCTTTGTCTCTACAAATCCTTTTATTGTATCGCCTACTATATTAGCGACTGGTCCTAATAACATATTTAACATATCTACTCCTATCTTAAATCTACTTCGTATTCTCCGCCAGTTTTATAATCTAACTCTGCATTATTTCCTAGCATCTTTAGTATAAAATCTGGTTCTTTTATCATTTTTGGTTCATATCCATCTATTCTTATGTTGTAGTCTTCCATTACCTTTTCTATTTTTCTAACTATTTTTGCTCTTTTTCTATCATACTTAGCCTTAGATATCTCTCCAGTCTGTAATTGTTTATATAATTTTTGAACAAGACTTCTATAATAGTTAACCCTTTCTTGCACTCTAGTTTGAAGCTTTCTGTTTAGTTTTTTAACTGACTGGTTGTTTACTTTTATTCCTACTGAGTTTGCTATGGCGACTAATTCACTTTCTTTTTCTGAAAATAAACTTTCTTCTCCTCCTCTAGTGGCTCTATCTATTCTCTTAGTTGAAAAAGAACCTGGCACAAAAGGGAAATTTGGAATAAGTTTTGATG
>LULK01002005.1_pt1 | contig 16565 bp, 17 predicted proteins | sample 728181 | NCBI WGS metagenome assembly LULK01 (sample SAMN03860291, study PRJNA289734) | marine metagenome | biome: seawater column; feature: ocean; material: water; isolation source: Red Sea water column Station 169 - depth 10m | place: Saudi Arabia: Red Sea | collected 2011-10-15 | depth 10 m | reverse complement strand
GTATGATCACCATCCATTAATACCTCTGGCTCAACTATTGGAACCATATTACACTCTTGTACTAGCGCAGAATATCTTGCTAGTGCATGAGCATTTGATTGCATTGAGAGTTTGCTGGGATAATTTTTAGTTATACTATAAACCCCTCTCCATTTTGTAAATCTTGCGCCAAGTTTATAATATTCTTTTAATCTTTCTCTTAATCCATCCAACCCTTCTGTAATTTTTTCATCAGGTGAACCAGCTAAAACTTTAGCACCTGTGTCAACTTTAATACCTGGAATAGAACCTATATTTGAAATTAATTCCGGAATCTTATTTTTTTTTGAAGTCTCCTGTTTTATAGTTTCATCATACAGAATTACTCCTCCAATACACTCGGTCATACTTGATGCACTGAACAAAGTTTCTCTAAATAGTAATCTATTTTCTGGAGTTGATGGAATATTTACACTTTCTAATCTTTTGGTCATTGTTCCGGTACTCTCATCAGCAGCCAAAATTCCTTTTCCGTTTTCTAAAATTTTTAACGCTATGTTGTTTAATTCTGACATTTTAATTTAAAGCTTTTATACCAGGAAGTTCTTTTCCTTCAAGATATTCTAAGAATGCTCCACCAGCAGTTGAAACAAAGTTAAAATCTTGAATTGCTTTTAATTGGTTTATTAAAGCTATGGTGTCTCCACCACCCACAACAGAGAAGATAGAATTATCTTTATTTTTTTTAATAATTGCCTTTGCAATTTCATAACTTCCATTAGCAAAATTTGAGTTTTCAAAATAGCCTGCTGGACCATTCCAAAGAACTGTTTTACTTAAATTAATAATACTTTTGATTTTATCTATTGTTTTTGGCCCTATATCCAAAATCAAATCATTGTCTTCAATATCATTTAATTCTTTAACTTTTGATTTATCATTCATATTTTTTCCGACTAAAACATCCTCAGGAAAAGTAAGATTACAAGAATGATTTTTTAAAGTTTCAAAAATTTCCTCAATTATCTTAACACAGTTTTCTTCTTTAATTGATTTACCTATATTGTTTCCTTTGTAGCTAAGAATATTATTAGCCATTCCTCCAACAATAATGAAGTTATCAAATTTTGGTATTAGGTTTTTTATTACACCAATTTTTGTTGAAATTTTTGAACCACCAATAATACAAGTGGTTGGTTTTTTAATTTCTATTGTAACTTTTTTAAGCGCATTTATTTCTGTTTCCATTTGTAAGCCAGCGAAAGATGGAAGAAATTCTGTAATTTTACTTATTGATGCATGAGATCTATGAGAGCAAGAAAAAGCATCATTTACATATAAATCAGCAAGACTAGCCAAATGTTTGGCAAAAGAAGTGTCATTTTTTTCTTCTTCTTTATAAAATCTTATGTTTTCTAAAAATACTATTTGATCATCTGGACTTTTAAATAAATCTTCTTTTTTTAACGTAAAAATATCATTATCAAGAAGCTTAATTTTTTTTTTTATCTTTTTTTCTAAATTTTCACAGATAGGTTTTAAAGAATAATTTTTATTAACCTTACCCTCTGGTCTTCCAACATGAGAAATTATTATAATATTTGATTTCTTCTTAATTAAAAAATCAAGAATAGGAATAATTTTGTTAATTCTAGTTTCATCACTAATTAGGCCATCTTTAAAAGGAACATTTAAATCAAGTCTTAATAAAACTTTTTTTTGATTTAAATTTTCTTGGTCTTTAATATTATTCATCAAGAAATCTTGTGGAGATGCTCTGCAATATCACACATTCTATTAGAAAAGCCCCACTCATTATCATACCAAGCTGATATTTTACCCATGTTTTTTCCAACAACATTGGTTAAACTTGAATCAATAATTGATGAAGCAGGATTGTGATTAAAGTCTATAGACACAAGCTTTTCATTAGTAATTTCAAGCACCTTATTTTTTTTGCTAAAGTTTTGGAAAGCCGAATTAATTTTTTCAATGCTTAAATCTTTTTTTGTGCAAAAGACAAGTTCGACTAAAGAAACATTTGGAGTAGGCACCCTCATGGCTACACCTTCTAATTTTCCTTTTAAAGAAGGAATTATTTCACCAATTGCCTTTGATGCGCCAGTCGAAGTTGGTACAATAGATTGATTTGCAGAACGAGCTCTTCTTGGATCTTTATGTGAATTGTCTAAAATTCTTTGATCACTAGTAAAAGCATGAATTGTTGTCATAAAACCTTTTTCGATTTCAAAATTTTGATGTAAAACATGGGCCACAGGACCAAGACAATTTGTAGTGCATGATGCTGCAGAAATTATTTTATCATTTTTTTTTAACTCTGACTCATTCACTCCGAACACAATAGTTTTATCTGCATTTTTGCATGGAGCTGATACAATAACTTTTTTTGCACCGTTATTCAGATGTGGTTCTAATTTATCTTTAGAGTTGAATTTTCCAGTGCACTCAAAAACATAATCCACATCATATTTTTTCCAATTAATGTTTTTCAAATCTGTTTCCTGACTAAACGTAATTTTATTTTTGTTGATAATTAAATGTTTGTCATCGTAACCCAAATCTGCATTGAATTTTCCATGAATTGAGTCATATTTAAGTAGGGTAGAACAAGCTTCAGAATTTGCCCTATTATTAATATGTTTAATCTCTATATTTTTATTATTACTTTCTATAATAGAACGAACGATCATTCTTCCAATTCTGCCCATTCCATTTATTCCAACTCTTATTTTCATAATTTTTTTTTAATTTTTTGAATTATACTTTCAGTATCTAATCCAAAATGATTATAAATTTCTTTATAAGGTGCACTTTTCCCAAAGTCGTCAATTCCAAAGTTCAATCCTTTTTTTCCAGTGTATTTTTTCCAATAATCTGATTCAGAGGCCTCAATGGAAATCACCAGTTCGGTTTCATTTAAAATCTTATTTTTATAATCTACACTTTGTTGATCAAATAATTCCTGACAAGGCATTGATATTACCTTTGAATAAATACTCTCTGTGGCTAATTTATGACAAATATCACTTGCTAAACTTGTTTCAGATCCTGATGCTATAATTGTTAATTTTATATCATCTTTGGATCTTAAAATTTCATATGCACCAAATGATGATTTGTTTTCAGAAGAATCTTTCACTCTTATAGGATTAATCGCTTGTCTCGTTAAAGCAATTACACTTGGAGTGTTTTCACTTTCAAGAGCTTTTTGCCAACACTCAAATGTCTCTATAAAATCAGCTGGTCTAAAAACATTTAAATTTGGAATTGATCTTAAACTAGTTAACTGCTCAATTGGTTGATGAGTAGGACCATCCTCTCCTAAGCCAATTGAATCGTGAGTAAAAACGTAAATAACTTTTTGTTTCATCATTGCAGCTAATCTGATTGATGGTTTACAATAATCACTGAAGATTAAAAATGTTCCACCATATGGTATTAATCCACTATGAAGTGAAATACCATTCATTATCCCACACATTGCATGCTCTCGAACTCCATAATGAATATAATTTCCCGAAAAATCATTTGGTTTTATAATTTTATGATTTTTAGTTTTGGTATTATTTGAACCAGCTAAGTCTGCCGATCCACCAATTAAGCTTGGAAATTTTGAAACAATTTCTAAAAACTTTTCAGAACATTTTCTTGTTGCCAAAGGTTCTAAAGTTTTCAAATAATTAGCCTTTGCTTTTTCAATTGACCCAATAATTGCATTTCTAGAAACATTATATCCTGGAGGAAAATCTTTTTTGAATTTGTTAGATAAAGACCACCCCAGCCAACCTAGTTTCTTTTTTTCATTAATATAATTTTTTTCATGCTTTTCTGCTTTTTTTGATGCTTTTGCACCGATTAATTTCCATTCTTTATTTAATTTTTTTGGAATTTCAAAAGGTTTGTAATTCCAGTTTAGTTTTTTTCTTACTAATTTTATTTCCTCGTCACCTAATGGACTTCCATGTGATGAGGCTTTACCACTTTTATTTGGAGATCCATAGCCGATTGTTGTTTTACATGAAATCGCTATAGGTTTTTTTGATTTTTGAGCTTTCTTTAAAGCCTTTGATATTTCTTTATAGTTATGACCGTTTATTCTTAAATAATCCCATCCATAACTTTTAAATCTTTTTTCATGGTCATCTGAAACCGCCAAACTGGTTGGACCATCAATTGAAATAGAATTGTTATCAAAAAGTAAAATAAGATTTTTTAATTTGAGATGTCCTGCAAGACTCAATGCCTCATGACTAATTCCTTCCATTAAACACCCATCACCAGCTAAGACATAGGTTTTATGATCAATTATTTTTTTTCCAACTTGTTTCTTTAAAATTTCTTCTGAAATTGCAAAACCAACAGCATTTGATATCCCTTGACCCAAAGGTCCAGTAGTGGTTTCTATTCCAGTGCCAGGATGATACTCTGGATGACCCGCGCAAATAGAGTCGAGTTGTCTAAAATTCTTTATATCGTTTAAAGAAATACTTTTGTAGCCTGTTAAGTGCAACAAAGAATAAAGAAGCATTGAACCATGTCCTGCAGAAAGAACAAATCTATCTCTATTTATCCAGTTTGGATTATTTGGATTAAAATTTAAAAAATCTTTAAATAGAACTGTAGCAACATCTGCCATACCCATAGGCATACCAGGATGCCCAGAATTAGCTTTTTGAACTGCATCAATAGATAAAAATCTTATACAATTAGCCAATTCTTTATATTGTTTGCTCAAAAATTATCCTGTCTAGACTAAGAAGATTCAATTTAATAATATGTTTATATATATATGAATTCTGTAATCGAAAAAGAAAAAAAATTAAATTTGGCCTTAACAAAATTAAAAAATTTAAACCTAAGAATTAGAGGAAAAATATAAAAGTTTAGAACAGGATTATAATAATTTAAGCAAAAAATTGGATGATTTTCAAAATAAAGAAAAAATAGAACAAAGGAAACAAATTGAATTTTCTGAAAAAATTGATGAATTGAATCAAGAAACAGATACTCTGTTAAATGAAATAGATAAATGGCAAACGTAAGTATAAAGTTTAATGGTAAAGAATTTTTATTGTCTTGTGAAGATGGACAAGAGGAACATTTAGAAGAGTTACTAATTCAAATAAACCAAAAGTTTAATAATCTTAAAAACGATCTTGGAAATTTGGGTGAAAATAAACTTTTACTGATTACTGCTGTAAAAGTGATGGATGAATATTATGAAACTAAGAAGAGGGTTGACCAAAAAAAAGATGAACTTAAAGAGCTTTCAAATAAATTTAAAGAATTAAAATCTTTAATTTATGAATACAGAGATAGAAAAGAAGGTGAAATTAATGAGTTAAATCAAAATCACAAAAAACTAAAAGATGAAATTGAAATTAACCAAAAAAATTACGAAAAAATTATTGAAGAAGCTACAGAGGAAATTACAAGTTTTGTTGAAAAAGCAAACTTAGAAAACCTTTCATAGAACACCATTGTGAAAAAATCAGAAATTAGAAAACAAATACTAAAAATTAGAAAAGGTAAAAATCGTAATAATTTTAAGATTGATTTCAATAATATAATCAATTTACTCAAAAAAGAAAAAATCACAGGAAAAATAGTAGGAGGATATTACCCATATAATTATGAAGTAGATGCAATTAAAATCTTGGAAGATTTTGAAAAAAGAGACTTTTCAATTTCATTACCAAAAATAAAAAAAAAGTTTCAAATGAATTTTTTTAAATGGTCAACGAAAGATCCCTTAATCATAAATAAATTTGGAATTCCCGAACCAATATCTGATAAAATTTTATATCCGAGTATTTTAATTGTTCCTTTAGTAGCTTTTGATAAGCATTTAAATAGAATTGGCTATGGAGGTGGATTTTATGACCGATATATAAAAAAACACAAAAAAAGTAAAAAAATTATAACTATTGGGCTAGCTTATCCTTTTCAAAGAGTAAAAAAAATACCAATCGATAAATATGATATAAGATTGGATTTTATATTAACCAATTAAAAGATTTAATGAGAATACTATTTTTAGGTGATGTTGTTGGAAACACTGGTTGTAAAAAAATAAAAGATAATCTTTTAGAGCAAATAAAACTTAACAAAATTGATTTTGTAATTGTAAACGGAGAAAATGCTGCTGATGAGGGGGTAGGATTAACAAAAGAAATTTGTGAAAATTTTTTTGAGTCTGGAGTAAATGTTATCACGACTGGTAATCATGTTTGGGATAAAAAGGATATAATGAAATTTATTGATTATGAGGAAAGGTTACTTCGTCCAAAAAATCTATTTGAGCCAGCACCTGGCAAAGGATTTCAAGTCTATAATACTGTAGAAAATATTAGAGTAGGAGTACTAAATCTAATGGGAAATATTTTTATGAAAAAATGTGATGATGTTTTTGAGGCATCAAAAAAATTTATTGAAAAATATAAACTAAAAGATGATTATGATTTGCTTGTAGTCGATTTCCATGGAGAAATTACAAGTGAAAAAAACGCAATAGGACATTTTTTTGATGGAAAAGCAACTCTTGTAGTTGGAACTCATACACATATACCTACCAATGATGCTAGAATTTTAAAAAACGGGACAGCTTATCAAACAGATGCAGGAATGTGTGGAGATTATGATTCGGTCATAGGAATGGATAAAGAAAATTCACTTAATAGATTTAAAAAAGAGGATTCAGTAAAACATTTTCCAGCAAAAGGAGATGCTACTTTAAGTGGTGTTATAGTAGATTGTAATATAGAAACAGGATTAGCTAAAAATATAAGAAGTTATATTTTTGGAGGTCAATTAAAAAATTATTAATTAAATTATGGCAGGTCACTCTCATTGGGCTGGAATAAAACATAAAAAAGGTAAGGCTGATAAGCTCAGGTCAAAAATTTTTTCAAAGCTTTCGAAAGAAATCACGGTCGCAGCCAAATTAGGAGACAAAGATCCTTCAATGAATCCTAGACTAAGATCAGCCATACAAGCCGCCAGATCAGCCAATATGCCAAAAGACAATATTGAAAGAGCTATTAACAAGTCTTCATCAAATGCCGAGCTAAATTTTGAGAACCTAAGATATGAGGGATTTGGTCCTGAAAAAGTTGCAGTGATTGTTGAAGCTTTGACAGATAATAAAAATAGAACTGCATCAAAAATAAGAACAATTTTTCAAAAAGCTGGAGGTAGCCTTGGTACTCAGGGTTCTGCTTCCCATAATTTTATTCAATTAGGAATTATAAAGATTGATAAAAAAGAGGTGTCAGATGAGCGTATTCTTGAATTAGCAATCGAAGCTGGAGCAAATGAATGTATTTCAAGTGATAATTTACATGAAATTCACTGCCCTGTAAGCGAAATCTATAATGTCAAAAAAGAGTTAGAAAAAGAGATTAATAATTTCATATCTACAGAAATTGAATGGGTTCCATTAAATAGTGTAAAAATTTCAAAAGAGAAAAATGAAGATTTGATTAATTTTTTTGAGACATTAGAAGATGATGATGATGTACAAAATATCTATTCAAATGCCAAACTCTCTAATTGATATATGTTAATAATTGGAATAGACCCTGGAATATCTGGATCAATTTGTTTTTTTAATGATGGCAAAATTTTAGACGTGATTGAAATGCCTACAATGAATGATGGGAAAAAAAACAAAAAACAAGTAAATGGATCACAAATTTTTAATGAAATTTCGAAAAGAATTAACATTTTGGAAAAAAAACAAATAAAAGTTGTCATCGAACAAGTTTCTGCAATGCCTGGTCAAGGCGTGACTAGTATGTTCAATTTCGGTCAATCTTATGGAATTCTAAAAGGAATATGCTCTTCTATGCAGCTTCCGATGTATTTTGTAAGACCTGCAAAATGGAAAAAATATTATAATCTCATAAACACACAAAAGGATGCAAGTAGAACAAGAGCAATTGAAATATTTCCTTATTTTTCCTCACAATTATCAAAAAAAAAGGACTCAAATAAAGCAGACGCAATTTTGATAGCAAACTTTTATTATGAAACTTACAAAATAGAGGAATAAGTCTATTTAGTGAAGACAAAATCATGACACATTTAAGTGTGAGAAGTCATTATGGAAGCAGATATTTCAACACAAGCAGTAGGTCTTGCATCAAGTGCAGATTTCTCTTTAGTGAATTTATTTATACGTGCTGATATTGTTGTCAAATCGGTGATAATTTTATTGATTGCTTGTTCTATTTACTCTTGGGCTGTCATTATAGAAAAACTTAGATTATTTAAAAAAATAAATATTTCTACTGAGGAGTTTGAAACAAAGTTTTGGAATTCTAAATCAGCAGAGACATTCTATAATAATCTACCAGCCAATTTAGATGATCCTATGGCCCTTATTTTTAAAGACGCTATGCAAAATTTACTTAAAAGAAGATCAAAAACTGATCTAAACAATCGTATGACTACAATGTTAGAAACAGGAATTGAAAGACAAATGTCGAAAATAAGTAAAGGATTTACTTTTTTAGCAACAGTTGGATCCACTGCACCATTTATAGGTTTATTTGGTACAGTTTGGGGCATATTCAAAAAGATTTTTAACAATTATCTAAAATGGCTTTTAAATTTAATCGTTCCTCAAAAGAACCTATGAGTGAAATAAATGTAACTCCATTTGTAGATGTAATGTTAGTTTTGTTAATAATATTTATGGTCACTGCCCCTTTATTAACTGTTGGAGTTCAAGTTGATTTACCAGAGAGTTCAGCAGATTCATTACCTGAAGAAACTGAGCCTTTAACTTTATCGATTAATTCAAAGGGAGAAATTTTTATACAAGAATCTAAAGTAGAATATGAAAAAATAATTGCAAAGATTTTAGCAGTTTCTAAAAATAGAACAGATACTAGAATCTATGTAAGAGGAGACAAAACAATAAATTATGGAAGAGTTTTAGAAATCATGGGTTTATTATCAGGATCAGGATTTACAAAAGTTGCATTGATTTCAGAGCCTTATAAAGATAGGTAAATTAAAGTGAATAGAAGTATAATTATTTCTTCTGTTTTGCACTTGATTTTTATTATGATTACAGCAATGAGTCTCCCTTTTTTAGCAAAAAAACCAATTGATCTTCCACCAATAGTATCTGTAGAACTAATACAAATAACTGATAAAACAAACATTCCCTTCGCTCCAAAGGCAAAAAAGATAATTGAAAAAATCAAAAAGGAAGAAAAAAAGTTAGTTTCTGAGCAAGCCCCACCAAAAAAAGTAAAAAAAATAAACCCAGACTCCGTTCCTATGCCAGATGATAAATTAAAAAAAGAAGAAAAAATTAAAGAAGATAAACAAAATCCTGAAAAGATTGACAATGAGGTAAAACAAGTCTCTGAATTTGAGAAAGATGAACTATTTGATCCAAATAATATCGCTGCTTTAATTGATAAATCAAAAGAGGAAAGTGCAGAAACTACAAAAAAAACAAATAAGATAACCCAAGATCAGCAGAAAAATATTGAAAATGTTGGTTTGTCTTTAAGTGAGGAGGATGCTCTTAAGGCTCAAATATTTGGTTGTTGGAGTATACCTTTAGGATTACCGTATAATGAAAACTTACTAGTAAGAATTAAACTTGAATTAAATCCTGATGGGACAGTGTTACAGTCAGAAATATTAGATCATGCTCGTATGAATAAACCTGGTCAAGGATTTTATAAAGTACTGGCTGAAAGTGCATTAAGAGCTATTAAATTATGTCAACCTCTTAGAGTACCTACCACTGGATATGAAAGATGGAAAGAGTTACAATTAAACTTTGATGCAAGGGAGATGTTAGAAGGGTAACAAATTTGATGATTAGAACATTTTTTGTATTTGTTTTTTTAATTTTATCATTTAACGCAAAAGCTTTAATCGAAGTTGATATAACTCGGGGAAATTTAAATCCACTACCAATTGCAGTTTCACCCTTATCAATTGATGAAGAATCTAGAAAAAATTTCGAAAAACTTCTTAAAAAGAAAAATATTGGTTCTGAGATTTCCAAAATCGTTGAAAAGAACTTAAAAACCTCTGGTCTGTTTAATCCATTAAACAAAGATGCTTTTCTACAAGCACCAGATATTGCTAATTTAAAACCCAGATTTGAAGATTGGAACTTAATTAAAGCTCAAGCACTTATCACTGGAAAAGTTAATTTGATTAATGAAAAATTAAGAGTTGAATTTAGGCTATGGGATGTTCTTGCTGGAAAAGAAATGATGGCATTAGCTTTTACAACAGTTCCAAATAATTGGAGACGTGTCGGTCATATAATTACTGATAAAGTATATGAGAGATTAACTGGTGAAAAAGGTTATTTTGATACTAGAATTATTTATGTTGCAGAAGAAGGTCCAAAAACACAAAGAATTAAGAAGTTAGCTATAATGGATCAAGATGGAGCTAATAATAAATTTTTGACATTAGGAAATGAACTTGTTTTAACTCCAAGATTTAATCCAACAAGTCAAATGGTGACTTATCTTTCTTATTTTAGGAATCTTCCAAGAGTTTATTTATTAGATATAGAAACTGGTATGCAAGAAGTTGTTGGGGATTTTCCAGGAATGACTTTTGCTCCTAGATTTTCACCTGATGGAAAAAAAATAATTATGAGTTTTGCAAAAGATGGAAACTCAGACATTTACACAATGGACTTAGAAAATAGAATTGTAGAAAAAATAACTAATCACCCTTCGATAGATACTTCACCCTCTTATTCACCTGATGGTAAGTACATTTCTTTTAATTCAGATAGAAGTGGTTATCAGCAAATTTATACGATGGATAGTAATGGCAAAAATGTAAAAAGAATTTCTTTTGGTAAAGGCTTGTATGGGACACCAGTTTGGTCACCGAGAGGAGACTTGATTGCTTTTACTAAACTCCATAAAGGAAAATTTTACATTGGTGTAATGCGAACTGACGGTAGTGGAGAGCGATTATTGACAGAAAATTTTTACCAAGAGGCACCATCATGGTCTCCAAATGGAAGAGTTTTAATTTTCTATAGAGAAACGAAAACTGACGATAAAGGCGAAGGTTTTTCTGCAAAATTATGGTCTATTGATTTGACAGGGTATAATGAGAGGCTAGTTGTAACTCCAACTGATGCCTCAGACCCATCATGGTCATCTTTATTAAGTAATTAAACACTATTAACTTGATTTTTAGACTTGAAACATCTATTTAGTTGTGAAAAAGTCAAGAATAAGAAATATTGATCAAGGAGCAATAATGAAATTAAACAAAATTTTTAGAAACGCTTTTTTAATAACAATTGCATGTTTGGTGCTGTCTGCTTGTGCAACTCAAAAAAAAACGGGCCAAATGCAAGGAGATGTTTACACAGGTAAAGACACCGTAGAATATTTAGCATCAGGTGTTCCTGATAGAGTATTCTTCGCAACTAACGAGTCAGTTTTAACTACTGCTTCTAGAGAAACTTTGAGAAAACAAGCTGCATGGTTAAGAAAAAATTCTAAAGTTACAGTAGTACTTGAGGGTCATGCAGATGAAAGAGGCACTAGAGAATATAACTTAGCACTTGGTGAAAGAAGAGCTAATGCTGCAAAAGATTACTTAATGACATACGGAATTTCTTCAGACAGGATTTCAGTTTTAAGTTACGGTAAAGAAAGACCAGTTGACTCTGGATCAAATCCACTAGCTTGGTCAAAAAATAGAAGATCAGTTACTGTAAAAGCAAATTAATTAATTATCTTTAAAAGACCCTTAGTCATTTAGATTTAAGGGTCTTTTTTTTGCCATTATTTTAAACATAACTTATTTCATGAAGCTTCTGTTCAAAAATAAGATTATTAAACTTTTTTTATTATTAAATTTTTTCATTGTAAGTTTCTCATATGCAGACAATCACGATACTAATGATACTTTAGAACAAATTAAAAAAGATATTCAGACTTTAGAAAAAGCTGTCTATTCTGCATCTAATGATTCTAGTAATTTTAATAATTTATCCTCAAATAATTTAAATGATAATTCAGAAGATGTTTTAACAAGACACCTTTTAAAATTATCAGAAATTGAAAATCAGTTTCAACAACTTACAAACAAATTTGAGGAAATTAATTTCAAATTGGACAAGCTATCAAATAGATTATCAAAAGTTCAATCTGACAACCAGTTAAGATTTCAAGATATTGAAACTCAATTATTTTCTGAAGAAGATAGAGAGAAATTGACAAAAAAATTTAATAAAGAGAAAAAAGAAACTTTACCTGGATCATCTCAACCACAAGATTTGGGTGCAACATCTTATAAAGATACTGTGTCAAATGAAACATCACAAGAAACAAGATCTATAGACACTACTGCTACAATAGTGACGGAAGCTTTTCAGTCTGAGGAAAAAATTCTTCCACAGGATACTCCTGACAAGCAATATGAATTTGCAACAAGCTTTCTTAAAGTTGGAGATTATTCAACAGCTGAGAGAGCTTTCAGAGAATTTGTAATTTCTAATCCAGAACATAATCTAGCTGGTAATGCTCAATATTGGTACGCAGAAACTTTCAGAATAAGACAACTTTATACTGATGCAGCATCAGCTTATTTAGAGGGCTATCAAAAATACCCAAAAGGAGAGAAAGCTCCTATTAACTTATTGAAGCTAGGAGTTTCAATGGTACAAATTGGAGAAAAAGATCAGGGTTGTAAAATGATTAAGAAAAGTTAGATAATAAAAAAGTAAATTTATTATATAAAAAATTTGAAAAATCTTTTAACCTTGATGAAAACTTTATAGTAGCTGTTTCCGGAGGATCTGATAGTTTAGCGCTAGCTTATTTATCAAAGATTTATGCAACTATAAATAATCTAAGATCTGAATATTTTATCATAGATCACAGGATAAGATCCGAGTCCACTAGCGAAGCAAAATTGGTAAAAAATTTATTAAAAAAATTCCATATTAAAGCTGAAATTTTAACATGGTTAGGCAAAAAACCTATGAATAATATCCAATCTGTTGCTAGAAATAAAAGATATGAACTGTTATTTAAAAAATGTAAAAAAAACAAAATAAAGAATATTTTGATTGGGCATCATCAAGATGATCTTTTTGAAAATTTTTTTATTAGATTTTTAAGGGGAAGCGGTCTAAGAGGCCTAGTTTCTTTAGATAAGAAAACTAAAATTTTCGGAATAAATTTGTATAGACCTTTATTAAATTTTAAAAAAGATGATCTAATTTTTCTTTCAAAATATATCTTTAATTTTTATGTGGACGATCCCTCAAATAGAGATGAAAAATATCAAAGAATTAAAGTAAGAAAATTAATAAAAGGATTAAATGGAAAAGGTCTTGATAAAAGTAAACTTTATAAGAGTATCATAAATTTAAAAGACTCAAATGAAACAATTAAATTTTATGTAAGACAAAATCTCATCAACAATACTTACTATTCCTTAAAAAAAAATAAGTTAATACTTAATAAAGAGTTTTTTTCGCAACCACATGAAGTTGTATTTAGAGCATTATCTGACTCTATAAAATTAGTTGGTAAAAAATATTATTCATCAAGAGGAAAAAAAATCGATAAAATCATCACTCAAATTCAAAATGACGCATTTTTTAAAGGCACTTTAGGTGGTTGTATCATTGAAAAAGTTAATCAAACACTAATAATTACTAAAGAAACCTAAGTTTTTTGTGTTTACACAAAATTGCCACTTGTTTAATCTATAATAATTCTTATTTTAAGAATTATGAATTTTAAAAACATAGCAATGTGGGCAATAATAGTGTTTCTAACTATTGGTCTTTATAATATGTTTAAAAATCCACAAGCAAACGTTAGAAATGGTAATCAAGTTATTTTTTCAGATTTTTTAACTTCCGTAGAAAATGGTGAAGTTTTAAAAGTGGAAATCCAGGGAAACAACATAAAGGGTGTTTATTCTAATGGAAATGGTTTTAGAACGTATTCTCCTAATGATCCAAATTTAATTGAAAAGTTATCTGATAAAGGGGTGAGCATATCTGCAGCGCCTCTTGAAGAAAAAATGCCTTCACTATTTGGAGTTCTTTTATCATGGTTTCCAATGCTTTTATTAATTGCAGTTTGGATCTTCTTTATGAGACAAATGCAAGGAGGTAAAGGTGGCGCTATGGGCTTTGGACGTTCAAAAGCAAAAATGATGAATGAGTTAAAAGGAAAAGTGACTTTTAACGATGTAGCTGGTGTAGAAGAAGCAAAAGAAGAAGTAGAAGAAATTGTAGAGTTTCTAAAAGATCCAAAAAAATTTAGTAGACTAGGTGGAAAAATTCCTAGAGGCGCTTTGTTGGTAGGTCCTCCAGGAACAGGTAAAACTTTACTTGCTAGAGCAATAGCAGGTGAAGCAGGTGTCCCCTTTTTCACAATATCAGGATCTGATTTTGTTGAAATGTTTGTAGGAGTTGGAGCTTCAAGAGTAAGAGATATGTTTGAGCAAGGAAAAAAGAATTCCCCTTGTATAATTTTTATTGACGAAATTGATGCTGTGGGAAGAAGCAGGGGTGCAGGTTTAGGAGGTGGAAATGATGAAAGAGAACAGACATTAAACCAGCTTTTAGTTGAGATGGATGGGTTTGACACTAATGAAGGTGTAATAATCATTGCAGCAACAAACAGACCTGATGTACTTGATCCAGCATTATTAAGACCAGGAAGATTTGACAGACAAGTTGTAGTTTCAAATCCTGACATAATCGGAAGAGAAAAAATTTTAAAAGTGCATGTTAAAAAAATTAAAATGGCACCAGACGTAAATTTAAGAATTATAGCTAGAGGAACTCCAGGTTTTTCTGGTGCTGATTTAGCAAATTTGGTAAATGAAGCGGCATTACTAGCAGCAAGAAAAAACAAAAGGATTGTAACATTAAATGAATTTGAGGAAGCAAAAGATAAAGTAATGATGGGATCAGAGCGAAGATCAATGGTTATGTCGGAGGAAGAAAAAACATTGACAGCTTATCATGAAGCTGGACACGCAATTGTAACTATAAATGAAAGTGCTGCTTACCCAATTCATAAAGCAACAATAATTCCACGTGGGAGAGCTCTTGGTATGGTAATGCAGTTACCCGAGAGAGATGAGTTATCTCAAACACGAGAACAACTTCACGCTCAATTAGCTATTGCAATGGGAGGAAGGGTTGCTGAGGAGATTATATTCGGTGATGATAAGGTAACAACTGGTGCAGCTAGTGATATAGAACAAGCAACTAAAAGAGCAAGAGCAATGGTGATGAGAGCTGGATTGAGTAAAGAACTTGGTCCGGTTGCATATGGAGAAAATGAAGAAGAGGTTTTTTTAGGTAGGTCAGTTGCAAGACAACAAAATATGTCTGAGGAAACAGCAAGAAAAGTAGATGCTGAAATAAGAAAGATTGTTGACAAAGGTTATGAGAGAGCAAGAAAAGTATTAACTGAAAAAATCGATGATTTACATAAATTAGCTAAGGCCTTACTTACATATGAGACTTTAACAGGAGATGAAATTGAAAATCTTATTAATAAAAATATATATCCTGCTGATAAACAAGATCTAAAAGTTGAGGACGATAAAGGCTCAGCATTAAGCGCTATGGGGCTAAAACCAAAAATTGTACATTAATTTTTAATGATAAAATATTACACTAGAGCGTGTAATTTTTATTTTGGTTTGTTTTCAAAAAAAAAAGTTAAAAGTAAATTTTCATTGCCTTTGCATGGAAATAATCTTGTATCTTTTGATACAATTGAAATTTTATCAAGAAAAAAGATTAAAAGAATTAATATCAAAGATATAAATAAACTTGAAAACAAAATTAAAAAAAAAGTCTTATTAGATATAAAAAAGATAACAAAAAAAAAATCTTTTAAAGGTCTGAAACTTTCAAAATTTCCTATTCTTATGGGAGTTTTAAATTTGACACCAAATAGTTTTTCTGATGGAGGAAAGTACAATAAAAAAGATTTAGGTATCTTACATGCCAAAAGACTTATTAAGGACGGATGTGGTATTCTAGATATTGGTGGAGAAGCTACAAATCCAGGATCTAAAGAAGTTGAAGCAGAAATTGAGTGGAAACGAATTTCCCCAACTTTATCAAAGATCAAAAAATCTGAGAAAATAGACGAAAAGTCAGTCATTAATATATCCGATAGATAAAATACCTCATTAATATTATCATTCTTTGAATTCAAAAATTTAAGAAATTTATTTCGTTAGATACAAGAAAAAGTTTAATAATGAAAAAAGGGATCAAAGAAAAAATAAATTTGATAAATGATATATCAGGTCTTGATCATGATTCTGATACGATTAAGGTTTTAAAAGAAACTAAGATTCCATTTGTGATACATCATATTCAAGGTAACCCTCAAACTATGCAAAAAAAACCAAAGTATAAAGATGTTGTATTAGATATTTATGACTTTTTTGAAAAAAAGATTAATTATATAAGATCACAAGGTATTAAGCACAACAATATTATCTTAGATCCTGGTATTGGCTTTGGTAAAAACTTGAAACATAATATTACTTTA
>LULK01000421.1_pt1 | contig 16573 bp, 15 predicted proteins | sample 728181 | NCBI WGS metagenome assembly LULK01 (sample SAMN03860291, study PRJNA289734) | marine metagenome | biome: seawater column; feature: ocean; material: water; isolation source: Red Sea water column Station 169 - depth 10m | place: Saudi Arabia: Red Sea | collected 2011-10-15 | depth 10 m | reverse complement strand
AATTTATAGCAACCCCTGAGATAATTTGATCACCGCGAAGCGTTATTGAGGCTAAGCCATGAAGAAGCGACAATAGGATTGATGCGAATATGCCGGCCAATAGACCCATCCAAACTGATCCGGTAATTGCAGCAAAGGCAGCGGATACGAATGCGGCAGCGAGAAGCTTGCCTTCCAGACCAATATCAAAAATTCCAGCTCGCTCTGAAAATAGTCCAGCGAGGCAAACTAATAATAGCGGCGTTGCCAAGCGTAGTGAGCTATCCAATACTTGGAGCAGAGTTAAAAAATCAATCATACTCTAGCCCTTTGTATCGACATAAACAATCTTTCCAAAGGAGCCCTTACCATTAAACTTAGCGCCCCGGTAAATAATATCACTAATGCTTGAATGACTACTATCAACTCACGTGGAATTTTAGTCCACAGAGCCAGTTCTGCACCGCCCTGGTAGAGAAAACCAAACAACAAAGCGGCTAATAAAACTCCTACTGGGTGACTACGCCCCATTAGCGCAACTGCAATGCCAATGAAGCCTGCTCCTTCGGTGAAGTTCAAGATTAGCCGTTCACTTTCTCCTTGCGTGGTGTTTATCGCCATCATTCCACAGAGTGCCCCTGAGATCATCATAGCTATCATTATTATTTTTACTGGCCTGACGCCTGCGTAGCGAGCAGCAGGGCCAGACTTTCCCAAAGCTCTTATTTCGTAGCCTAACGGGGTGCGCCAAATCAGATACCAAGTTGCAAGACAGGCAAGAAGTGCAATGAAAAAACTAACGTTAGCCGGTGCCGATCTGAACGCCTTTTCAAAGCCAATTATACCTGCAATATCTTGAAAGGTAGGTAGGTGAGTACTGGCTGGAAAATTTGCTGATGCTGGATCCATACTGCCTGCAGGTTTCAAAACATCTACTAGGAAAAAATTAAGCACCCCAGCAGCGATAAAATTAAACATAATCGTGGTAATAACGATATGACTTCCCCTTTTGGCTTGAAGGTAGGCAGGTAGGCCAGCCCAAATCATTCCAAAAAGAGCGGCACCAATTGAAGCTCCGACGATTGCTAATGTCCAAATAGACAAACTAGGGCTACTCCTAAGCCTCCTATCATGGCTTGTCCTTCGCCCCCGATATTAAAAAGAGCAGCATGAAATGCTACTGATACTGCCAGACCGGTAAATATAAAATTTGTCGTGTAATATAACATGTAGCCCCAACCGGCTGACCGAAATAGTGTACCCTCTATCATTAGGTTTAGTGCTGCTATTGGGCTTTCACCAATAGCTAGTATGAGCAATGCTGATAAAGCAGCTGCTAAAAATAAAGAGAATAATGGGACAACAATAATATCAACCCATTTTGGCATCACATCCATTCACTTGCTCCACAATTAATTAGGCTGTTTTTTCTGGTCATTATGCCACTTGTTCCGCGACACCGGCCATGAGCAATCCAAGTTCCTTCTCGTTTGTTTCAGATGGGAGTCTTTCTCCCATAATTTTACCATCAAACATGACGGCAATTTTATCAGATAAAGATAGAATTTCATCCAATTCAACCGATATTAATAAAATAGCTTTTCCTCGGTCTCGAAGGGCAACAATTTGTTGGTGTATAAACTCAATAGCCCCAATATCAACTCCTCTTGTTGGTTGTCCTACTAGGAGTAAGTCAGGATCTCGTTCTATCTCTCGAGCCAATACTATTTTCTGTTGATTTCCTCCTGAAAAATTTTTGGCTGTTAATTTTGGGTTAGGGGGTCGGACGTCAAACCGATGCATTTTACCCTCTGTTTCCCTTCGAATGGCATTATTGTCCATAAAAAATCGATTTGCTTGATTGGATTTCTCGCGATGATAACCAAAAACCGAATTTTCCCATGCCATGAAATCCATTATCAGACCTTCGCGTTGTCTGTCCTCGGGAACATGCGCAATTCCTTGGGCTCGTCTTGCTTGACCATCTCCATTTACACTCGTCGTCAAGTCAATTTCTGATCCTTTAACTTTTACAATCCCATCCGCCTTCTGATAACCGCCTAGCACCTCTAGAAGTTCCGATTGACCATTGCCTGCAACACCAGCAATTCCCAGAATCTCACCGGCTCTCACAGAGAGATTGACGTTCTTTAACCTCTGAACACCAAAATCATCAAACATATTTAGATCTTCAATTTCCAGCACGGGGTTTTTGGGCTTGGCTGGGGTTTTATCAACACGAAGTAAAACTTTTCGGCCTACCATTAGCTCCGCTAAATTTTCTGGACTAGTCTCATTAGTTTCCAATGTCGCGGTCATTTCACCTTGGCGCATTACACTCACGGTATCAGTGATATCCATAATCTCACGAAGTTTATGAGTAATTAAAATTATGGTTTTTCCTTCCTCACGAAGTCTTTTTAGTATCCTGAAGAGTTGATCCGCCTCGGCTGGAGTCAAAACCCCGGTGGGTTCATCTAAAATTAAAATATTTGCTTTGCGATACAGCGCTTTAAGTATTTCAATCCTTTGTTGCATTCCCACGCCGATATCTTCAATAATTGCATCAGGATCTACATTTAATTCATACTCTGATGCTAAGGCAGCAAGTTCTGCTCTCGCTTTATTTAAGGATGGTGACAGTAGGGCTCCACTTTCTGCACCTAGGACAATATTTTCTAGAACGGTAAAATTCTCAACAAGTTTGAAATGTTGAAAAACCATTCCAATCCCTACACCGATAGCGGCTTGACTATCTGGTATGGAAATTTTTTTACCATCTACAAAAATTTCTCCAGCATCAGCCCTGTAGAAGCCATACAAGATAGACATCAAAGTTGACTTGCCAGCGCCGTTTTCTCCAATAATGCCGTGAATGGTTCCAGGCATCACACGGATTGTTATATCTTTATTGGCTTGAACCGGCCCAAAGGATTTAGAAATCCCTCTAAGTTCGATTGCTGGTTTAGTCGTCATTTATTTCTCAATATAATATAAAAACCGCACTGAATAAGTGCGGTTTTTTTTCTTCGACTCAAGACTAATTAAAATGAAACTGCTGGGCAGGTTTCGTCATCAGTATAGTTATGTACTGACATTGATCCATTAGCGATTGAAGACGCAGCAGCGTCAACAGCAGCTTTCATATCAGAAGATACCAGAGAAGCATTATGTTCATCCAGTGCATAACCAACTCCGCCATTTGCTATACCCATCTGAAAATTACCAGTCTCCAAATTTTCCCCGGCTGAGAACGCCTCATAAACAGCATTGTCTACGCGCTTGAGCATTGACGTTAGGACCTGGCCTGGATGAAGATAGTTTTGGTTCGCATCTACACCGATAGATAAAATCCCCTCATCCGCTGCTGTTTGAAGAACACCTACACCAGTTCCACCTGCAGCTGCATATACCACATCGGCCCCTTGGCTAATTTGAGCTTTGGTAAGCTCAGAGCCCTTAACGGGGTCATTCCATGCCGCAGGAGTTGTGCCGGTCATGTTCGCTATAATTGTTGCGTTTGGATTGACTGCTTTAACGCCTTGAGCATAGCCACATCCAAAACGCCTTATAAGAGGTATATCCATGCCCCCAACAAAACCAACCGTTCCTGTTTTTGACGCTTGAGCTGCCAGCATACCGACTAGGTACGATCCTTCATGCTCATTGAAGCCGATGCCTCTTACGTTTGGTAGACTTAGCCAATTTACGTCAATCACAGCGAACTTTGTTTCAGGATAATCTGGTGCAACCTTTCCTAAGGAGTCAGCAAATGCAAACCCAGCCATTACAATAGGGTTAGCGCCAGCTTCTGCAAATCTGCGAAGAGCTTGTTCTCGTTGAGCTTCATTTTGAAGTTCAATTTCTCTGAAGCTTCCACCCGTCTCAGCTTCCCAACGCTTTGCACCTGCGTGGGCTGATTCATTGAATGATTTATCAAATTTACCCCCGAGGTCATAAATTATAGCAGGCTCCGCTAATGCCAGACCTGCACTCATGGTCAAACCAACTGCGGTTGACACGATTTTTGTAACGATATTCATATATATCTCCCGATTAATTGTTAGGTGGTCCATTAAATATGGCCAACATCATATCGTAATAAGGGCAAGATTCTCGCTGATGGTCAACCAAATAATCTCATTTGTTAGACCTAAAATTGTAAATATTAGATTAATTTGGACGTAGATCTTTTTGCATAACTAATGCAGTTTCAAATTTTCCATTCTTATCACGCGAATACGATTTTCGTATCGCGATCTTTTTATAATTTAATTTTGTGTAAATTGTAATCGCAGCTGAGTTTGATTCGCTTACTTCCAAAGTCAATTTTTGTGCCCCTTTTTGACTTAACTTTTTTTCAATGTTCAGTAAGCAGTTTGTTGCTAATCCGGTGTTTTGTTTAATGGTTTCTGTAACTATCATTAAAAGTTCGGCCTCGGTATCTACAACCCGAGCAATAGCAAAGCCATGTGCATGGAACTCTGTAATAACTCCTGGCAAAGATAATAACTCTGAAAACTCGTGAGCATGCCAGATTCGGTGGTTAGCCTCCGATGTGGAGTGCAGTTTCGACATTTTTTCAGGTGTCATTTGATAATTGAAATTTTTTGAGTACGAGTATGAGCATCTGGTGGTTTTATGTAAAGTGGAGCTGGCTGAGATAGGCTGGAGTTTATATCTGCACCAAACTTGGCCATATTTTCTATAAATTCTTTGCCTCTAGGTCGGTTTGCAAATTCATTCGGAGTATGATTGCCTTCTACGCGTTTGGTTTCAAAATCCCCATTAATAGTCCCAAGGTAATAGGAATTTTGCGGAGCATTTATTTTGGCTATCTTGTGTGTGGTTTGTCCGTAGAGAGATGCCTGAAAGCTATTTACGCCCGCGATTTTTATTTTCAAGGATAATGCAAGACCTTTTGCAGCCGCCAGTCCTATTCGAATTCCAGTGAAGTTTCCTGGACCAATCCCAACAAGAATTAAATCGATTTGTGATTTTTCTATATTTGCTGCCTTAAAGGTCTCTTCCACAACCTCAAATAGATTTTCAGCTTGTCCTTTTTTCATTTCTCGCACGGATGAAAAAATTTCGCCATTGAGAAAAAGTGCGGCCGCGCAATGGGCGGCCGACGTATCGATTGCAAGTAAACAATTGGATCTATAACCCAACCGGTCTAACCTCAGTAACCTCTGGGATATAGTGCCTTAAAAGGTTCTCGATCCCCATCTTAAGGGTCATTGTTTAAGAAGGACAGCCTGCGCAGGCCCCTTGCATTTGCAGATATACGACTCCACGCTCGAATCCGTGAAAAGTAATATCCCCGCCATCTTGGGCAACTGCAGGACGCACCCGGCTATCCAATAGTTCCTTTATTTGGCTAACTATTTCGGTGTCTTCTCCTGAGTGTTCAGCGTGTACATTTCCAGATTGTTCCCCTTCAATAATTGGTGCCCCAGATTGGAAATGGTCCATTATTGCACCAAGAATACTTGGTTTAACATGTTCCCAGTCAGTGCTTTCTCGCTTAGTTACTGTCACAAAGTCATTTCCTAAAAACACGCCCGTCACTCCATCTAGAGTAAATAGACGTTTCGCTAGTGGAGATGATTTGGCACTGTCCACATTTGGAAAGTCAGCCGTACCTTGTTCCATAACCGTTTGGCCGGGGAGGAACTTCAATGTAGCTGGGTTCGGTGTTGATTCCGTCTGGATAAACATTGCAATATTCCTTTATACTCATTTTTATATGCCAATTAGTCAACGAAATGTCAAGTATTTAGAACGATTCTAAATTAAGTAATCGCCTCGAGTCTTTCTTTAGACAGGTCCCCCGGGACAACGGTAATAGGGATTGGTAAAGACCCTGCGTTTTTGCTTAATTGAGTGACTATCGGTCCGGGCCCTTTTTTATCAGTACTGGCGCCGAGTACTAGAATACCTATTTCAGGGTCTTCGGATATTTGTGCTAGAATTTCCGGGACAACCTCGCCCTCTCTTATCACTAAACTCGGGTTGACTCCCTGTCTATCTCGCATCCATTTGGCAAATACTTCAAAATGAACTTCTATTCTTTCTTTGGCTTCTGCGCGCATTAAATCACCGACCCCAATCCAGTGATTAAATTCTTCTGGCGGAATTATAGAAAGTACTTCCACGCCGCCCCCAGTTTTCGCAGCGCGCATTGCTGCAAATTGCATTGCGTTGAGGCATTCTTTGCTGTCATCTAGAACTACTAAAAATTTGCGCATCTAGTCCTCCATTGCTTTAGCATGCACTATGAAACTTGCGTTTGCAATCATTCGCGAAGTGAACCATCCGCGTAATTTAAAAAACTTCTTTTAGAAGACTTACTTCGGTTTGAGCATACCGACTATATCATAAGTTTTTTCCAAAATCGGACTTGCGATTTCACGAGCTCTTTTAGCACCTGACGCGAGTATAGAGTCTATTTCATCAGCATTTTGCATTAGTCTAGTCATTTCTCGTGAAATTGGAGACAAAATTTCTACTGCGCACTCTGCTAAAATTGGTTTGAACTCAGAAAATTGTTTGCCACCAACTTCCTGCAGTGTTTTATCCATCGATTGTTCGCTAAGTGCTGAGTAGATTGTTACGAGGTTCTCTGCTTCAGGTCTATCTTTCAAACCATCTATTTCTGAGGGTAATGCCTCTGCATCTGTTCTAGCTTTTTTGAATTTAAGAAATATTGTATCCGCATCATCACTCATATTAATCCTACTTAAATCGGATGGATCTGATTTTGACATTTTTTTTGTTCCATCTCGCAAGCTCATTACTCTTGAGGCTGTTCCTCCAATGACAGGTTCAGTCACAGGGAAAAAATCGATATCATAATCATGGTTAAATTTAATCGCTATATCTCTAGTCAACTCAAGATGTTGTTTTTGATCGTCTCCCACAGGAACATGCGTCGCATGGTATAGCAAAATGTCTGCAGCCATCAGCGCAGGATATGCAAATAAACCAAGGGCAGCATTTTGAGCATTTTTTCCGGCCTTATCTTTAAATTGCGTCATTCGTTGCATCCAACCCATCCTGGCCACGCAATTAAAAACCCAAGCTAATTGGGCATGCTCGGCTACGGCTGATTGATTGAAAAGGATAGACGAATTAGGATCTATGCCTGCGGCTATAAAAAAAGCTGCAATTTGTCTGGTATTTTGTTTTAATTCTGTTGGGTTTTGCCATGCTGTAATCGCATGTTGATCGACAACACAGTATATAGTTTTGTACTCTTTACTCTGCATTTCTACAAAGCGTTTAACTGCACCAAGATAGTTCCCCAATGTGAGACCTCCCGTAGGCTGAACACCTGAAAACACTCGTTTTTCAAAAGTTTTTAATGACGACTTTTTATCTTGGTCTATCATAAGCAATGCCTCTGACAAATTATCATAAAGATGCAGTAATCCTGTAGTTGCTACACGTCAAGAAGCCTTCTAAATGGTCATAACACTTCACTTGTCTAATTTAAGGCTTTTTCTGAATTTTTTGGAAAAGCTTTCAGCATGTAAACGATGATTAGGTAAATTGCCGAACCTGCAAAAACTAGTGCAATTGCAAAAAATACCCTTTCAGCTGATGTCTGCATCACAGTGTATAAGTTTTGACTGATAGCCAATAGAATTATACCCATCACCAAGCTTGCAAAAAAAGTACGCTTAATACGGTTGGTGGAAGTTTTTAACACACTTGCTGCCCGTCCAAATTTTTTAGCGCTGATCCATAATAGAATAGATGTAACCCAAGCTGATGCGCTCGCAGCTACTGCAACTGCTATCCAACCCATAACGTTAAGAAGCGCAATTGCAAGAATTGCATTTAATAACATTGAAATGACGGCAAATCTCAGCGGAGTTTTTGTGTCTTCTCGTGCGAAGTATAATGGTTGCAAAAGTTTCTGTATCATAAAGGCCGGAAGTCCAAGGCCATAAATGGCAGTGGCGTATGATATAGCCAGTGCATCCTGCCTGGATGTTTCTCCATGTTCAAAAAGAGCTGATACAAGAGGTAAAGGAATTAAACACAAAGCGAAGCTGGAGGGTAGGGCCACGAACCATATCATTTCAGCACTTTGGGAATATGTGTTTTGTGCTTGATTACTATTGCCTGTTTTTAAATGACGAGAGAGCTTCGGTAATAGTACAGTTCCAACTGCTATTCCGGCTATTCCAAGAGGCAGTTGATACAACCTATCCGCAAAGTATAAAAAACTTATTGCACCGGTTACTTGACTAGCAACGAGCTGCCCAACCAACAAATTGATCTGGAGTACTCCACCAGCTAACGCAGCAGGGATCGCCAGTCTTATTAGGTTGCCTATGTCTTTGTTCCATTTAGGAAGTGACAAAGTAATTTTAATTCCTGTTTTGTATGTGGCTAGCCAGAGCAAACTTAATTGAACTATGCCAGCAATGGGTATGGACCACACCAACCATTCCATAATGTTATGTTGGGTTGCCCATGCCATAAGAAGGGCAACTACTATGATTATATTTAAAATGACTGGTGCAGCAGCTGCCATAGCAAAGCGTCCAGTTGTATTCAAAATTCCAGAAAATAAAGCTGCGAGGGAGATGAACAGTATATAGGGAAACATAATTCTTCCAAAATCGACTGTTGAATCGAACCTTTCATCAGAGGCAAACCCTGCTGCTGTTAAAAATACCAGCATTGGCATAAAAACCATCGCAATTGATGTAAGTATTAAAAGTAAAGTTAGTAAGTTTGCAAAAACATTGTTGGCAAATTCCTTTGGTTCCATGTTACTTTCGTAACGCTTCGCAAATAATGGTACAAACGCTGCATTAAAAGCACCTTCTGCAAAAAAACGTCTAAAAATATTGGGTAATCTGAAAGCAGCTACGAATGCGTCTAAAAGAGGCCCTGCTCCAATGAAAGTTGAGAGTAAAATTTCTCTAACCATCCCCAGAATACGACTAAGTAAGGTCCAAGAACCAACTGTGATAACACTTTTGGTTAGTTTGACTTGCATTATAGTTCTGCCCTCTTAACACCTAGCTCTATCGCTAAACGGAGCTTATCTTCCAGTGCACGCTGTTTTGAAGGGCTATGAAACTTTAAGCCAAAGGTATCTTTAACATAAAAAGTATCTACAACTTGTTCACCATACGTGGCTATCACAGCGGAGGCGATATAGACATTCATATTAGCTAATGCTCTCGTTAAATCAAACAAAAGGCCTGGACGATCTCTTGTGTCTACCTCGATTAGTGTATAAATTTCCGATCCATCATTATCAAAAGTTATTGAAGTTGGAACTTTAAATGCTCTCTCGCGTTTTTTGAGCCTGTCACGATCTTTTATTGCTTCTTGTGTTATTACCTCACCCCTCAGTGTTTTCTCAATCATGGTATGCAATCTTTTAAGATGATTAACCTTATATGGATTTCCATACTTATCCTGAACCCAAAATGCAGCCGTTGCATATCCATCCTTTGATGTATATGTTCTCGCGTCCACTACGTTTGCTCCAACAAGTGCTAATGCTCCAGCTAGCCTAGAAAATATGCCGGGATGGTCATTCAGCGCAAAGCATATTCTAGTCGCGTCTCGGTCTTGGTCAGGATGTAAGTTTATTTTAATTTCGTCATCGGTAATTTCTCTTAGTAAATTGGCAAATGTCTCATGCGCTGTTACATGTAATCCCTGCCAGTATGGATCGTAATGGCGTGATAATTCACTTCGAACCTGCCTAGCGTCCCAAGCAACTAATTTAGCTTTAAGGTTTTTCTTTGCCTCAGCACCTCTATTTTCTCGTGTAATCGCTTCATATCCGTTCTCTAAAACTTTTTTTGTTTGTCGATACAAAGCTCGGATTAATACTGCTTTCCAATTATTCCAGGTATTCGGACCCACTCCACGGATATCACATACCGTAAGCACTGTAAGCAGATCTAATCGATTCACAGTTTGAACTGCTTTCGCAAAATCTCTAACTGTTCTGGGATCGGCAATGTCTCTCTTTTGAGCCATATCTGACATCAAAAGGTGGTACCGTATCAGCCATTCGACGGTTTCTACTTCCTTCTTGTTCAAACCCAACCGTGGTGCAACTTTTCTTGAGATCCGTGCGCCTAACACTGAGTGATCTTCATTCTGCCCTTTGCCTATGTCATGGAGCAGGAGACTGATGTATAGAATACGCCTGTTGGCGCCTTTTTTAAGAATGGAGCTTGCGATAGGAAGCTCTTCCATTAACTCTTCTCTTTCAATCTGAGCCAGATGTGAAATGCACTGTATCGTATGCTCATCTACCGTGTAACTATGGTACATATTGAACTGCATCATTGCTACAATTGGTTGGAATTCAGGTATGAACGCAGCTAATGCTCCCAACTCGTTCATTCTGCGTAGCGCCCTTTCTGGGTTCCCATGCTTTATCAATAAGTCCATGAAAATACGTTGGGCTTCCTGGTCTTGGCGCATTTGCTCATCAAAAAGATGAATATTAGCTGATACTGCTCGCATAGCATCAGGATGAATTAGCAATCCTGTCCTAAGTGCCTCTTCAAATAGTCGCAACAGGTTTAGTTTATCTCTTAAAAACTCATCAAATGACTTAACAGACAATCTATTCTGTGAAACTATGTATGGATCCTTGATTTGCGGCAATCGCCTGAAAATTCTCTGGAGTAAAGGCATTTCTTTAATATGTTTTGCTTCCAAAGCCGTTAAAAATATTCTTGTTATGTCCCCCACTCTTGTTGCATGGGTAAAATAATCCTGCATGAATAATTCTACCGCTCGACGAGCTTTTGTGTCTGTGTAGCCCATACGTTCAGATGATTCGACTTGCAGGTCGAAAGATAACTGATCGGTTGGTCGCTGTGTGAAAATGTGGAGATGGCAGCGGACTGCCCACAAGAAATTTTCCGCTTGCTGAAACTTTTTAAACTCATCTTTTCGTAACATACCAAGCTTTACCAGATCTGACTGCTCCTTTACTTGGTACAAATATTTCGCAATCCAAAATAATGATTGTAGGTCTCTTAGGCCACCTTTGCCCTCTTTAACGTTGGGTTCCACCATGTAACGTTGACCGCCTTGTTTTTCATGGCGCAGTTCTCTTTCTTGCAACTTAGCTGATATAAAATCTTTTGCTGTTGAGTTGAATAACTCGGACCACAATCGCTTTTCTAATTCTTTTGCAGTAGCATGATCGCCATCCACAAGACGCTGTTCTAATAAAGCAGTACGAATAGTGTAATCTTCCTTACCCAATCTCAAACAATCATTAATTGTACGTGAAGAATGTCCAATTTTTAATTTTAAGTCCCACAGAATATATAGAATAGTTTCAATGACACTTTCAGCCCAAGGTGTAATTTTATACGGCGTTAAAAAAAGCAGATCTACATCAGAATATGGCGCCATTTCTTTGCGGCCATAACCTCCAACTGCGATTATACATAATTTTTCAGCCTGCGTGGGGTTTGGGACTGGGTGCAGCCATAATTTGCTTATATTCCAAACCGATTTGAGAATACAGTCAGTAAGCCAGGTATACGAGCGGATGACTTTTTCAGCAGCAAGTGGATCTTTTAAAAAACTACTTGCTATTTCATCCATACCAGTTTTTCGGATGCGCTGCAGTTCCGTAACTGCATTATCTCGAAAAATTTTTAAATCAGGTGCTTCAAAATAACAATTATTTAGAAAACTCGTGAATTTAACAGCGTCAAAAATTTTTTCTGGCGCAGAAACAAGCCCTACTTCATCCAAGTCGGGTTTTAGTGACTTAGGGTCACATACCGGAACGGTTAAACGATTGGGGCGCGTCATCAATTATATTCACCTGTGTATCCGAAATTTGTGCAATGGCTAAACCGCGCTGATTAGTGCCAGCGGCCGTGAAACGGAAAATCCCATCGACACCAGAAAAGCCTGATTTTCGAGTGAGAGCTTTAGTTGTGACTGCATTTGCGTACCCCAATTGTGCAAGAGCTCCGACTGCTGAGATAGCATCGAATGCAAGCCCTGCTAGCGGGTGTGGTTTTTCTCGATATTCTGCGAAATAGTGATCTGAAAAAACTTCGTATCTTGCTGTTTCAGGTACCGCAAACCAGCCTCCTTGGAGGCCAGGTAAATTTATGTTTTGCGCTGGGATATCCCATCTTGCAAGTCCAGCGTATTGGATCTTTTTTGGATTAAGTCCCGCCTCTGGCAATAATTGAGCTAGCAAGGGTAAGGCGCCTGCGCTATTTGACGTAAGTAATAGTAAATCAGCGTCATAAATCTTTGCTGCCGCCCTAATTAATGGAACTGAGTTCACTACGCTTTCTTGAGTAAATGAAAAACTTTGCGTTGCAACTATTCTAATATTTGATTTTTTTGCTGCTGCATCAAGAGCATCTCGACCAAGCCCACCCTCCAAGGTATCTGGATAAATAATTACAGCTCGTCTTTTCCCTTTCGACGCCGCAAATTTGATTAACCGTTCCGCCGTATTTTCGAAGGTTTTTCCCAGTATAAAGAGATTTCCACCTGCCACAGTGGGATTATTTGAGAAACTTAGCACGTTTACGTTTTTACCTGAGACTGCGATTCCGACTTCGTTGGCGGCGTCTCCAAAAAGTGGCCCAATAATAATTTTTGCACCTTCTTTTACGGCCAGTTTAGCTTGATTAGCTGCAATTTTTGATGATCCGTATGTATCGTATACCTTTAAATCTATTTGGGCGGTATCCAGTTGAGATATTGCAAGCCGAGTAGCATTTTCAAGGCTAATGGCTACGCTGGAAGCATTTCGAGAAGTCTTGGGTACCAATAAGGCTACCGGAATTGGCTCTTCCAGATTAATCAATTGACCAGTTCCTACCGAAGAGGTTTGCATTTCGCACGCACTTATGAAAAGCAGTAATGAGCCTATCAATGGAACTGATAGTATTTTTTTTGAAAACCGTGATAGTCGAAAGGTCATAAACCAAGCTCGCGTAGAATTTCAATTTGTATACAGAGCTGTATAATAGACGTGTTTGAGATGGGGTCTAGTGGTGAATTACCATAGCGAGAAATTGAAATCTGGCTTGTATCTCGTGGCAACGCCATTGGGCTCGGCTCGTGATATTACGCTGAGAGCACTTGATGTTTTGTCTTCTTGTGATGCTATAGCGGCTGAGGACACGCGCTCAATGCGTAAACTATTGAATATACACAATATTCCTATAAATGATCGCCCATTACTTTCGTATAATGATTTTAATGGTGACCAAGTGAGACCAAAAATTTTTGAATGGCTGGACAGCAATATGGCTGTTGCCTATGCCTCAGATGCAGGGATGCCCTTAATTGCTGATCCAGGATATCAACTCTCAAAGCAGGCGGCCGATAGGGGCTTTTATGTTACGTCTGTTCCTGGCGCGTCGGCTTGTATCACTGCATTAACTCTGTCTGGGCTCCCTACAGATCGGTTCTTTTTTGAGGGTTTCTTGCCAGTGACTAAGGAGAAGAGACGTCATAAGCTGAAAGAACTTTCGAATATCCATAGTACTTTAATTTTCTATGAATCCCCGAAAAGATTGATTAAAATGTTTGATGATTTGGTTGCCATCATGGGAGAAAATCGACGTGCAGTTATTGCACGGGAATTAACAAAAAAATTTGAACAAATTATATCGGGGACATTAGCTGAATTGTACGTGATCATACAAAAAGAGCAGTTAAAGGGAGAGTTGGTTGTATTACTTGATCGTCCTATATCCACAGGCTTGACGGATACCGATGTAAAGGCTGAATTGAGTGTAGCGCTTTCAAAAATGACTCTAAAGGATGCATCAAATTTTGTTGCGGCTGCTCATGGATTAAGTAAGCGATATGTCTATAATCTGGCATTATCGATGCGTGAGAATTAATAATTGACTAAGTTACAAGATGAAAATCCTAACTTGCAAAATACATTGAAATTTTGAGTTTTTTGGTTCAGAAGACGGGCAGCTAGGGTTCAAATGGAGTGCAAATTATGAAAGTAGCTTTTCAGATGGATCCGATAAAAAAGGTTGATCCTAAAGCTGATAGCACTTTCAGGATAGCAGAAGAAGCTCAGCTTCGTGGACACTCATTATTTTACTACGAACCAAACAAGTTAACGTCAGAAAATGGTAAAGCTATTGCATCAGGCCATTTTTTTAAAATTATTGGTAAAGAAAATGAGTCTGTGCAGCTGGGTCCCGAAGAAGTTGTTGAACTTAGCGAGTTTGATGTTGTTTGGCTGAGACAGGATCCTCCTTTTGATATGCATTACATTACCACAACATTCATTTTAGATGCGTTAAAGCCGCAAACTCTGGTTGTAAACGATCCTTTTTGGGTAAGGAACTTGCCTGAGAAATTACTTGTTTTAAATTTTCCAGAGTTGATTCCACCAACCTCAATTACCCGTAATATTGATGTCTTAAAGGCCTTTAAGGAAAAATATGGCGATATTATAGTAAAACCACTGTACGGAAATGGTGGTACTGGAGTTTTACGTTTGAACCTTGATGATCAGAATTTAGAGTCTATTGTAATTAATCGGGTTCCAATTTCAGGGGAAATAAGATCAAATATGCATGTTGGTGGGACCGCAACTAAAATTGGTTTAAGCGAGAGAGATTTGGAAATTTGCAACAAAATTGGGCCCACTCTTAAAGAAAAGGGACAGATTTTTGTAGGTATTGATGTTATTGGTGAATTCCTAACTGAAATTAATGTCACTTCGCCAACTGGCCTACATGAATTGGAGCGTTTTGACGGAATAAATGCTGCGAGCATCATATGGAATGTAATTGATGAAAAGCTAAAGGCTTGATCCAGACATAAATTGTAAAACTATTTATTAGTTAATTGCGATCAAAAACTTTGATTACTACTAAATCATGGCCCTCATTGCATTTTTGGGGATCAATTTGGCCTTGCTTTTGCAAATTGCTGATAAAAATTTTGCATGTTTGTGATCCAGATGAGCCGCTGCCACGTATTCAAATCGAAAGTTCAAAAGTAAGATTTTATTAGTTGGAGAGGTTTATGGCTTTAGATATCGGCGGGGACAGAGCGTTATCAAGAAAAGCAATGAAGGCTGAGTTGCTTGATGCTGAGACAGAATTGCAGCTAGCATACGCATGGAAAAACAATCGGGATGAAAAAGCGTTACATCGGCTAATCAGCGCGTATATGCGATTGGCAATTTCGATGGCTTCCAAATTTAAACGCTACGGCGCACCGATGTCGGATCTGATTCAAGAAGCGGGTCTAGGATTAATGAAGGCAGCTGATAAATTTGACCCGGACCGTGGTGTACGCTTTTCAACATACGCAGTGTGGTGGATTAAAGCGGGTATTCAAGATTATGTTATGCGTAATTGGTCTTTGGTAAGAACTGGATCCACAAGTAGTCAAAAATCATTATTCTTCAACATGAGAAGGGTTCAAGCTCAGATAGAGCGTGAGGCCATGCAAGATGGTGGACCGTTGGACCGAAGCCAACTTCATGAAATGATAGCTACTGAAATCGGCGTGCCTGTGGGTGACGTAGAGATGATGGACGGTCGTTTATCCGGAACTGATTATTCACTAAATGCTACTCAAGCGTCTGATGAAGATGGAAGGGAGTGGATTGATATCATTGAGGACGAGGATTCCATCGACTCTAGCACCGTTGAAGCAGCGCATGACCAAGATAACTTGCGAAACTGGTTGCTTGGTGCGATGGACGGTCTATCTGAAAGAGAAAAATTCATTGTTAAGGAAAGACAGATAATTGATGAACCTCGAACACTTGAAAGTTTGGGCCAGGAGCTGGGTCTGTCAAAGGAGCGTGTTCGTCAAATAGAAGCTGCGGCGTTTACAAAAATGCGTCGTTTCTTAGAAAAAAACGCGCGGGAAGTGCAAAACTTCTTATAAACTAGTCTCCGCAGCCCATTTACAATACTTCTATGTTGAAGGAGGAAAGTTGTATGGAAACGCAGCTTTTCTTGATCAGTGCGTTTCAGTAATGGTGTAAGTCTGTAATGAAATATGACTGCTCTGTGTAACATGCACAACGAGCATTTTGAAACTGACGCCTTGCTACTTTGACGGCTTATTACTATGTTTTCTATAAATTCGTCTGAGGGTAATATGTTAGAAGGTAAAAAGATTCTACTGGTTATTACTGGAGGAATTGCGGCGTATAAGTCACTTGAGTTGATACGTTTGTTGCAAGTAAATAAAGCCACAGTCGTCCCTGTGATGACGAAATCTTCTCAACAGTTCGTAACACCATTATCAGTTTCGGCAATCGCGGGATCAAAGGTCTACACTGATTTATTTGATTTAACAGCAGAAGCAGAGATGGGACATATAGAGCTATCAAGATCTGCCGATATAATTCTAGTAGCCCCTGCGTCAGCTGATTTCTTATCAAAAATGGCACAAGGGACTTGTGATGATCTCGCCTCAACGCTTTTGCTAGCTACTGATAAGCCGGTATTAGTAGCTCCTTCTATGAATGTGCGAATGTGGCATCATCCAGCAACCCAAAGAAACCTTAATGTCATTCGCGATGATGGTATTATTACCATAGGACCTAATG
>LULK01000516.1_pt1 | contig 16574 bp, 18 predicted proteins | sample 728181 | NCBI WGS metagenome assembly LULK01 (sample SAMN03860291, study PRJNA289734) | marine metagenome | biome: seawater column; feature: ocean; material: water; isolation source: Red Sea water column Station 169 - depth 10m | place: Saudi Arabia: Red Sea | collected 2011-10-15 | depth 10 m | reverse complement strand
GCACAACATCAATAATAGTATTAGTATCGAGGGAATCATCTTCTATTAATGAAATAGCTTCATGTTTTTCAGGATCAAAATTTTTGTTGCTAGTATCAATAACCTCAATACTTGATGAATTTAAAGAGCCTTCTAGACTTTTAAGTGTCAATTCAAGACCTTCTTTTACAGAGAGGAATTGTTCTTCCTCGCCACATGATTCTATTGCTCTTTCTAGATTATCTGCAACAGATAAGAAATCTTTAGCTAAAGACTCTACCCCGAATAACCTTGCTTTAGTTACTTCCTGTGCGGCTATTCTTCTTACATTTTGAACTTCTGCCTTAGCTCGAAGAAGCTGATCTTCTAAATCTTTGATTATTTCTTCTTGAGAAATTTCTTCTGGTTCCTCAATGGAGTCATTTTCTTCAATATCTAGAGAAACTTCTTCTTCTGCACTATTTTCTTCTGTTTCTTGATTTTGTTCTTTAGTATCTTTGTTCAATGTTTTCTCCATTCAAACCCTATATGGGGTTTAAAGCAGCCTATTCAAGTATTTTTATTTTTTGATAGGTTTTACATATAAAACCATACTATGATCTATAATTTCATAGCCATGCTCTGTAGCTAATATCTTTTGCCTCTCTTCTATGACATCATCTGTAAACTCAATTACATCTCCTGTATCCAGGCAAACCATATGATCATGATGATCAGAAGGAGTTAATTCATAAACTGCATGGCCTTCTTCAAAGTTATGTCTTATACAAATTCCGGCTTGCTCAAATTGAGTTAGAACTCTGTAAACGGTCGCTAAACCTACTTCTTCGCCTGCATCAATAAGTTTCCTATAAATATCTTCTGCGCTCAGGTGAGCTTGATCTTCTTCCAGGAGCTCGAGTATCCTTAACCTTGGAAGAGTTACTTTTAAACCAGCCTTTTTTAATTCTGCATCATCTGTCAATTTGAATACCTTTAAATAATTAAGAATAATTGATAGTTAATATTATAATGGCCTAAAACCCATAATAGAAAATTAATGAACATAAAATTGAAAGTAAGCACTTTATTACTAATTGCTCTTTTTCTTACAAATTGCAGTATACCCAGAATTTTTCAAGTTGTGGTGAGCCAAGGCAACTTAGTTGATCAAGAAATGTTAGATAAACTTGAGATAGGAATGACAGAATCTCAAGTTAAATTCGTTATGGGAACTCCTTTGATATCTGACACTTTTTATCCTAATAGATGGGATTACTTCACATCAGTAACTCAGGGTGAGAATACTTATACTAACCAAAAAATCACTTTATTCTTCGAAGACAATAAGCTGTTAAAATGGGAAGGAGAAATAGATATTCCCGAATAAATTAAATAAAAAAGTAGAGAAAGACACAACCAACCATTACGGGCGAAATATAACGAATACTAAAATACCAAAATTTAAAAATTAAATTTTCTTCAATATCAAGCTCTTCCAGAACATTCTCTTTCTTCATTACCCAGCCAACAAAAATAGCTATAAATATTCCACCTAAAGGGAGCATGATCTGATTAGTTAAAAAGTCTGTGGCATCAAAAAAGTTTTTTCCGAAAATTGTAAATTCGGAAAGTAAATTGAAAGATAAGGCGCTAAATAATCCTATAAACCATGCGATAAATCCTAACAAAAGAGTCGCTGTAATTCTTTTAATTTTAAGAGATTCAATCAACCAAGCTACACCGGGTTCAATCAGAGAGATTGATGAACTTAACGCCGCAATGCTTAATAAAACAAAGAATAAGGTGCCAAAGAATACTCCTAAAGGCATGGAGCTAAATGCAATGGGTAATGTAACAAAAACAAGGCCTGGACCCTCAGATGCGGCTAAACCATTTGCAAAAACAATTGGAAATATCGCTATACCCGCTAATAAGGCTACTCCTGTGTCTAAAGCAGCTACAGAAATTGCTGTTTTACCGATATTTTGACTTGCTGGCATATAGGCTCCGTAAGCCATAATAGCTCCCATGCCTAAACTCAGAGTAAAGAAAGCCTGTCCTAATGCCTCCAGCATAACTTCAGGAGTAATTTTACTAAAGTCAGGTTGAAATAAGTAAATTAAACCCTCTACAAAAGCTCCAGATTGGGTTGCATAGAGACATAAAAGTATAACTAATATAAACAACATAGGCATCAGAGTATTTATCCATTTTTCGAGACCCTCTAATATCCCTCTAGCAACTACAAATACCGTAACTGATAAAAAGAGTGTGTGCCAAAAAATTAAAGAAGTTGGGCTGGCAAGTAATGAATTGAAACTCTGCGTAGAACTCTCAGCGGTTACGTTTTGAAATCCATTAAAAACATAAGAAAGTGCCCAGCCGGCAGCAACACTGTAAAACGATAAAATTAATAATCCAGCTACTGCGCCAGTTGCGCCTAATAAAGTCCATGCACTATTGGTATTTGCTTCAAAAGCCAAGGCTTTCATAGTGTTGGCAGGGCTGCTTCTCCCTCTCCTACCAATCATAATCTCACCTAACATTATCGGTAACCCAATAATTGCTATGCAAGCCAGATATACCAGCACAAAAGCGCCTCCCCCATTATCTCCTGCCATGTAAGGAAATTTCCAGATGTTTCCTAAACCAACTGCTGAGCCTGTTGCGGCTAATATGAATGTCCAACGGCTAGACCATGTTCCATGGATAGACTTTCTTTCTTGTGACATATTAATTATAGATTTCTAATGGGTAAGTGTAAGGATTAACCCAGTAAGTAAAGATTAACACAAGACAAATACACAAGATAATGCTTATTTTATCGAATAAATCGTTATAAGATTCGTCAAATAAAGAGATCATCGAATTTATAATTTTTAAATGTCTAATACCAAAAGTAGAGACTAGCATCAAAAGTATTCCCCATGCTGGATTGATAAAAAGTGAAAAAAAAGCCCCTGTTACTGCTACAGCTAAAGGTATCAAAGAAATAATAATAATCCTACTCTTAAAGTAACTATGATCATAGTCACGAAATGAAAACAAACTTCCACAAAGAAAGAACATAAGAACAGAAAAATAGATTTGAGCTAAATGAGCCAGAATATATGCAGTTTTGTCATCAGTGAACCATAAAGAAGCGGTTAGCAATATTAGTGGCGCAACAGAAATATAAGCAATTCCCCGGATTGACCTAAATAAAACATCATGATCTTTCATGTCTGATACAATTTTATAACAAAGTTGAGATTCGAACTGTGGCAAAAAAAAATAAAAAAAATGGAAATACAATTTCTGAAAATAGAAAAGCAAGGTTTGACTTTGAGATTTCTAAAAAGTATGAAGCTGGTTTATCTCTCTTAGGCTGGGAAACAAAAAGTATCAGAGAGAATAATGCTCAAATTGCAGAAGCTTACACTCTTCTCAAGGATAGCGAAGCTTATCTAATAGGAAGTTATATTGATCCTTTGAAGAATAGTAATCAGGAGATGGATCCAACTAGATCACGAAAACTGCTACTAAATAGAAAGGAACTAAACGAAATAATCAAATCTACCTCTCAGAAAGGAAATACTTGTATACCCACTAAACTATATTGGAAAAATGGCCTCATAAAATGTGAAGTTGCACTTGCGATAGGTAAGAAATCCCAAGATAAAAGAAATACGATTAAATCGAGAGATTGGGAACGTCAAAAAGCTCAAGAATTAAGAGAAAGAAACAAAAATTAGTTAAGTTTCAACAGGAAAGGTATAATCAGGCAGCTTTTTTGGGGGCGAACTGGCTTCGACAGTAGATATAAAACCTCAAGTGCATGTCGAGAAGGTAATAATTCTCGTTAAAAAATTATTGCAAACTTGTTAGTTGGCGAAAACGCAGACTACGCCCTAGCCGCTTAATTGGCTAGCTGTCATTGGTAACGTGCTCGTGCGCCTCCAGAGACAGACGATTACACGAGATGCCGAAATTGCTCTTCTCATTAGTAATTTCTTAAGAATAAATTGAGATCGTCTTTTAATCCCTGTTTATCGGGTGTCAAAAGATTAAATTAATAGATAAAACTAAACATGTAGATCTTGTGGCAGAGTACTAGTGGACGCGGGTTCAATTCCCGCCGCCTCCACCAAAAGTGCTATCATATTTTTCATGGTTGAACAGCGAATCCTCATAACAATAGCAACGCCTGCTAAACCCTTGGCAGGCAAGAGAAAAAAGCCAAATCAATATTAAGGAGAGAGTTATGTCAGTTATAACAAAAAATGATGGGGCAGTAGCGGTAACTGGAGCAAGCGGGTACATGCTTGCGTGAGGGATGTCAGTAATGGCAAAAAAGTAGATCATCTCATTGAATTAGGGAAAACTGCTCCTAACTCAAGTGTAGAGCTATTTGAGGGTGACCTATTTGAGAAAGGAAGCTATGACAAGGCCTTCTCCGATTGTGCAGCAGTGATTCACGCAGGTGCTACTGTAGGCTTCAATAGAGAGACACCTCAAGAAGTATATGATGGATGCTTCACAGAAAATGAGCACGTAGTTGAATCTGTCAAAAAGTCTGGCAGTGTTAAACGTTTTGTTTTTACAAGTTCTTTTGCGGCTGTAGCGCATCCAAGACCTGAGGGTTATGTATTTGATGAAAAAGATTGGTGTGGAGATAATGTTGAAGCATACAAAGGGGCGTGGACTGAAGAAAATATCTCTAAAAACAGAGATATTGCCTATGCAATGGCTAAAGCTAACACTGAAAAGATGATCTATAAAATAGCAGAATCTGATGGGAATTTTGAAGCTATTTCAATTAATCCTCTGCATGTTGTAGGACCATTAATGACTGAAAACCATAATCAATTCTTCAGTTGGCAATTCTTTGTTTGGCAACTACTCAAAGGCAATAACTTTGGTGTCTTGGATGGAAAGCAATTACGAGGGGATAGAATGTTATGGAATATGGTAGATGTAAGAGATGTAGCCAAAGCGCATGTTTTAGCTGCAGAGAGTAAAAATGCAACGAACGGATCCCGATATATCCTATCCGCAACTGACACCTCTGGTGAAATGTTTACGTGGCAGCTGCAAACAAAACTTCAAGAATTATTTCCGGAAATAAAAGAAATCGGTGGCGAAGCAATGAAAAATGGTAAACCTGAGAGGAGTACATACGACTCACCCAGATCCTATTGCTTAAAAGCTATTAATGAATTAGGACTATCTACATATTCAATTGAGGATACTTTAAAGCAGACTGGAGAATCTTATAGAAGAATGGGTCTTCTTTAGTATTAAATACTAAAAGTTTGTCTTAGGCCCTCAATAACGAATTCAATTGCCAAAGCACCGAGCAAGAGTCCGAAAGTTCTTTGCAAGGCTGAAGATATAGATGTAGGAAGCCTCTTTGCTATCTTTCCAGAAGCCCACAAACTAATAGCATTTAAAATCAAAACTATAATAATGGGACTAAACCCAACTACTTGATTTTCAATAGAGGTTCCAGATTTCTCAGATAACAACATAACTAGGGTAATTGCTCCTGGTCCTGCTATTAAAGGAATAGCTATTGGGAATGTTGCTAGCGAAGAAAGCTCCTCATCATCCATAACCTCCTCTACCGTTTCTTCCCTTCTTTTTTGCCTTTGTTCAAATACCATCTGATATGCAATAACCATTAAGAACATGCCTCCAACAATCCTAAAAGAATTGATATTGATTCCCATCGTTTGAAGTAAAGCGCTTCCAAATAACCAAAATAAAAGCAAAATACCAAAGGCTGTTAATGTGCTCCTCAAACACAGAGTAATTAAATCTTTTTTGTTCAGGCCTTTGGTGAAAGTAGCAAAAATGGGCAAAATAGTAATTGGATCAATTGCTACAAAGATTAAAACAAGATTTTCTAGAAAAAGATTCAACATACTTAAGGTCTGCCAACTCCTGGCACATCTACTTCAACTATTTCTATCTTCCCTGATTTTTCTCTTAACGCTGAATCCGGATCTACTCCTGAACCGTTTGAAGTGCAAATGAACAAGGTTTTTCTATCCTCTCCTCCAAGCATGCAAGCAAATGCATTGGTTTCAACAGGAATTCTTTCAGAGATCTTGCCTCCCTCGTGTACTCTAATGACTTCTGCAGTTGATGGGGAGGCGACCCATATTGCTCCCTCTTCATCTAAACACATTCCATCAGGTAATGGTACTAATCCCTCTTCTGCATTTTCCTTTAGATCTGCCCAAATTCTGCGATTATTTAGGCTACCATCTTCTGCCTTGTCGAAAGCAGTTAATCTAGCTGCGTAAGTCTCACCTACTATCAGGGTTTTATCATCAGAAGTAATGACAGTACCATTTGGAAAAAGTAAGTCATTAGCCGCGATAACTGGATCTTCACCTGGCTTCACAAGTATCAAATTCGTAGGCTTAATTTCTTCTCCTGCATAAGTATTAAATCCAAAATTTCCGATATATGCATTTCCAGAGTGATCAACAACCATGTCATTGCAATGAAAACCTGCAAATTCAGATAGGTCAGCTTCCTCTTTTAAGCTGTCATCTTTGAAACTAAGTAACTTCCTGTCTTTCATTGAAACAATTAGCATTGTGCCATCTGGCATCCAGCCGAGCCCTGAAGGTTGATTGGGAACTTCAACTATTACTTCATAATTTCCTTTTAGATCTAAAGAATAGACCTTGTGACTATAAAAATCAGAGAAATAAAATTTGTTGGCATACCACCTTGGACCTTCTCCGAAGGTCAGGCCATCCATTAATGTTTTCAGTTTTCTTTTCATCCTTCTCTCCTTTGATTATGGGTATATTTCCTCTACAAGACTCATTACATCTTCAACTTCGATGTCCTTCATATCATCTCGCACGATAATCTTAGCTTTATCAGACCAAGGCTTCCAATTAATTGGATTACTTGGTCCAAATAAAGTTATAGACTCTTTATTCACTGAAGCAGCTATGTGAGATGCCACAGAATCTAAGCCAATAAAAAATTTACCGCCTTTAATGAGAGCAGCTAAACCTAAGAGGCTAGTTTTGCCAGCAAGGTTTAATACTTTATTCTTAACCTTATCAGTACTCCCTAATATTTCGCTCACATAATTTATCTCTTCTTGATCAGGGCCAGAAGTTATAACAACTGAAAAGTTTTTTTTAACTAATAGATCAATTAGCTGTGCAAATTTTTTTTTATCCCACAATTTTTTTTCTCGTCTTGAAGTAGGATGAATTACACAATAAGAATTGTCTTGGTTTAGATAAGGAAAACTCTTGGACAAAGCTTTATATTCTATTTCTAAATGAGTTTGATCTAGAGCTAAATCCCTTTTAAAGATCTGTAATCCTAAACTCTCCAAAGCAAATAAATTTCTTTGAACAATATGATTCTCTAAAGCTTCAGGAAAAATTGTGGAAAAAGATTTGGTCCACAGTTTTTTTCTTCTTTTTTTATCATCTACCGCTGCCTTCATTGCTTTACCCATAGCCCAACTAATAGGTACTACTCTCCATTGCGTAGTTAAAAAGAAAGCATATTTGTATTTTTTTGATCTAACTTTAGCCCACAACTTTATCTCTTTATTAATCCTAGAAAAGAAATTCTCTTTAGAGGCATTGTCTATTTCGATAATTTCCGCAATATTTTTTTCTTGCTCTAAAATCGAGCCTGTACCCTTATAGACAAGAAGATCAATTTCGCTATCAGGATCATTGAGCTTGATGTTATCTATCATGGGCTTAGTAAGCAGAACATCACCATGAAATCGCAGTATTACAATTAAATACTTATTAGACATATCAGACATTGTTACTTGACACTTTGCTCTTCAGAATGCATTATGCGCGCCTCTCAGTGATATACAAGATTTATGGCAAATATTAAATCAGCAATAAAAAGAGCAAGGCAAAATGTAAAAAGAAATGCTCTTAAAAGCTCTCAAAGAGCATCTACCAGAACAGCTGTTAAGTCTGTTCTGAGCGCTATTGAAGCAAACGATAAAGAAATGGCAAAAAGTGCATTGGCAGGAGCAGAAAAGACACTTGATTCAATGGCTGGTAAAAAAGTGATCACAAAAAACAAAGCCTCTAGGACTAAATCTAGATTATCAAAAAAAGTTAAGGCCCTTTAACTTAAGACCAAATTATTACGATGGATTACCTCTTCTTGGGTAAGATAGCCTAGAGCGGTAGATATTTCTTCAGAATTAAGGCCTTTAATCGCCTTAACCTCTTCATTATTAAAATTAATTAGTCCAGTAGCAATTTCATTTCCTCTTTTATCTGTGCATCTAACTAAGTCACCTTTATTAAAATTACCTACAACATCAGTGATGCCAACAGATAGAAGACTTTTGCCTTTTGTTAATAAGGCTTCAATTGCTCCATCATCCAACTTTATGGTACCTGAAACAGAACCAAATGATGAAATCCAAAGTTTTCTGGAAGATAGAGTAGATTTATTTGTAGTTATTTGAGTTCCAACCTCTTCTCCATTATATATCTTCAATAAAGTATCTTCCCCAAATCCGCTTACTACCCATGTAGCAGCTCCAGAGTTGAGAGAGATTCTGGCAGCTTCGATTTTTGTTTTCATCCCTCCTCGACCTAAAAGGCCTGAGGTACTATTTAATTGTTGAGAAAGATCAATATTTTCGTCATCCAAGTTTATTAGACCTAATAATTTAGCTTCTTTGTTTTTTGAAGGATCATCAGTAAAAATTCCATCTTGATCCGTCAACATTACGAATCTATCGGCCCTAATCAATCCTGCTAGTGCTGCTCCTAATCTATCATTATCACCAAAAGAAATCTCTTCTGTTGCGACGCAATCATTCTCATTAACAATAGGGATGATTCCCAGCTCCAAGAGTGTTTCTATGGTATTTTTGGCATTCAAGTATCTTGTTCTATTGGCAATATCATCATGTGTTATGAGTACTTGACCGGTAGTATATCCAAGCTTTTCAAAGGTTTTTTGGTAAATTTCTGAGATACCTCTTTGACCAACTGCAGCGCAAGCCTGAAGCATTGCCAGCTGATCGGGTCTTTTTTCTAAACCTAAATCATTCATACCTTTAGCAACAGCTCCAGAGGAAATAATGATAACTTCTTGCTTATTCTTTCTTAAAAAATCTATTTGAGAAGCTAATTTAGATATGAAGTCTATATTTAGACCTTCATGATTGCCTGATACCAGACTACTTCCTGCCTTTATTACCCACTTATCATCTTTATTCATTAGATGTCTCCATGAATTCTCCAATATCTCGCATTAGTTGCTGCGTGCCTTCTTTTTTTGCAGCGGAAATACAGTATATATTTAAATTATCTTTATATTGGTTTTCTAGCTCTGATTTTAATTCTTCTAGGTTGTCTTCACTAATTAGATCAATCTTGTTTAAAGCTAACCATTTAACCTTATTTATTAACATCGGATCAAAATTGGTTATTTCTCTTGAAAGCTCTTTTATCTCCTCGATTATTTCGTTAGGTCCTTTTTCATATACGTCAACTATCTGCACAATAACTTTAGTCCTTGATAAGTGTTTTAAGAACTGAATCCCTAGACCAACTCCTTCAGATGCACCTGCTATGAGTCCAGGAATATCGGAGATAACAAAACTAGAGTCTGCAGAGTAATCTACTACTCCTAAAGTGGGATGAAGTGTGGTGAAAGCATAGTCAGCAACTTTAGGTTTTGCACTAGAGACTGCCCTTACAAGTGATGACTTGCCAGCATTCGGCTTTCCAAGTAATCCAATATCTGCCAGTAGTCTAAGCTCTAATCTTAATGAAAGACTTTCTCCTAACTTACCTTCAGTAAATTTTGTAGGAGATCTATTTGTTGAACTCTTATATCGTAAATTTCCTAAGCCTCCTTTTCCACCTTCGCAAATAAGAAACTCATCTTGATTATTGACTAAATCTATTAAGGGATTTTCTGTTTCTAGATCATACAAAAGAGTGCCGCATGGAACTTCTATAACGAAATCTTTTCCATCTGCTCCGGTTTTATTTTGACTCCCCCCTCTTTTGCCATTTTCAGCTTCAAATTTTCTTTGAAATCTGAACTTTGATAACGTATTGAGATTGTTTACAGCTCTGAAGATTATACTTCCTCCGTGTCCACCATCACCGCCGTCAGGTCCACCTTTAGGAATATTTTTAAGACGTCGAAAACTTGCAAGACCATTTCCGCCATCACCAGCTTTCACATCAATAGTGACTTCGTCAATGAACTTCATTGAATTCTTGAATTGTAAAATTTAAGAAGTACTTTTATAAGTTAAACAGGATCAACGTTTACAAACTGCTTTAACTTAGGACCTTTTTTGACAAAAGAGACTCTGCCGTCGATCTTCGAAAAAAGAGTATGATCTTTACCACAACCAACATTTTTTCCAGGGTGAAATTTTGTACCTCTTTGTCTGACTATAATTGAACCAGCAGTAATTAATTCACCGCCATAGCTCTTAACTCCAAGTCTCTTAGACTGGGAATCTCTTCCGTTTCGACTACTTCCGCCAGCTTTCTTATGTGCCATCTTACTCTCTCAATTATGAACTTATAGACTCTATATGAATTTCACTAAAATTTTGTCTATGACCATAGGTTCTTCGATAGTTTTGCCTTCTTTTCATCTTAAAAACACGAATTTTGTCATGTTTACCGTTGGAAACCAATTTAGCAGTTACTTTCGCATTATCAACGTAAGGGTTGCCAATCTTAGATTCACTTCCGTTTGATATCATAAGGACTTTGTCAAATTCAATGATCGAACCTTCTTCAGCAGATAAAAGTTCTACTTTAAGACTTTCGCCTTCTGAAACTGTATGTTGCTTTCCTCCGCATTCTATTACTGCAAACATTTTTATCTCCTAAGAGGAATTAAGGGATGTGCACTATACGAAAAAGATGAAGTATTCGCAATATAATTCCTCGATTAACTCTACTTAATTTAAAATAGTCTTAGAAATGGAATTACTATACAAAAAAGTCATATGTGCTGAATTAGAGCAACTTGAGAATACTCTAGCTGAATCAATTTACTCTGATATTGAATTGGCTACGAAGGTTTCAGGCTATATTGTAAAGTCTGGAGGAAAAAGAATCAGACCAGCAATATGTATTTTAGTTGCTAAGACCCTAGGTTACTCAAAACCGGACCTAATTCGTCTTGCAAGCTCTATTGAACTTCTTCACACTGCCACCTTGATACATGATGATGTGGTGGATGAGAGTCTCGTTAGAAGAGGAAAAGAGAGTATTCAGGCAAAATGGGATGATGCTCATGGAGTATTAGTTGGAGACTTTGTCTATTCCAAAGCTTTTCAATTGATGGCTAGTTTTGACAACCCCAAAATTATAAGAGAATTAGCTAATGCAACTAACAAAATCTCAGAAGGTGAAGTTTTACAACTTTCACTAAAGACGCAACCTAACCTTTCAGAGGAAGATTATTTCAACATCATTAATAGGAAGACGGCTGAACTGTTTAAGGTATCTGCACAGACTGCAGGTATTTTATGCGAATGTACAAAGACGGAACTTGATAGTCTAAATAATTTTGCAACTTCATTGGGTTTAGCTTTCCAGATACAGGACGATATTTTAGATTATTATGGGCAAGAAAATCTGACTGGGAAAAAAGTTGGTAAAGATTTTGAAGAAGGAAAATTTACTCTACCTATTATTCTGTCTCTCAAGACAATGAATCAAAAAAATAAAACTAGACTATTATCATTGTTTGAAACCAGAAAAATTGAAGACTTTGATGAAGTACTTGATCTAATGGAAGGTGAAAAAACTACTGAGCAACTTCAATCTATTTTCACTCATTATTCTGATGAATGCATACATGAGTTAGAAAAATTTCCTCACAATAAATACAGAGATGCACTTGACAATATAGTTAGAAATCTTGGCTCTAGATTAACTTAATTTTTTGTTGTCAATTTTAATGTATCATTAATTTATTACTTGGAAAATAAATGTCTTTTTCACCTAAAAATAGTTATAACAAGGAAGAAATACTTGATTGCGCACAAGGCAATTTATTTGGAGAGGAAAATGGTCGCCTACCTACCCCAAATATGCTCATGTTTGATCGTATTATTGAGATTAATGTTGACGGAGGTAAATTTTCAAAAGGCCAAATCATTGCTGAATTAGATATAAATCCGGATTTGTGGTTTTTTGATTGTCATTTCAAAGGTGATCCTGTGATGCCTGGTTGCTTAGGATTAGACGCAATGTGGCAACTAGTTGGATTTTATCTATGTTGGATGAATAATCCTGGTAGAGGCAGAGCACTAGGCGCTTCTGAAGTTAAATTTTTTGGACAAGTTCTACCCTCAGCTAAACTTGTAACCCTTAAAATTGATATGAAAAGAATTCTTAATCTTGATCTTACAGTAGGGATTGGAGAAGGGTCTATGCTTGTAGATGGTAGAGAAATTTATAGTGCCAAGGGCCTTAAAGTTGGACTTTTCCAAGATACATCAAGTTTTTAAATGCGTGAAGTAGTAATAACAGGGATAGGCATTATATCTAGTTTAGGAAATAATATTTCTGAAGTAACAAATTCTCTGAGAAATTTAAAATCAGGTATCTCAAAAAATCTAATCAATAAAGAGCTTGGTCTAAGAAGCCACGTGTCAGGCTCTATTCAAAACTTAGAACCAAAAGAACTTATAGATAGGAAACTATATAGATTCATGGGGGACGCTGCAGCATATGCATATTTGAGCACAGAAGAAGCCATAAAGGATGCATCTTTAAGTGATTCAGAGTTATCTAATCATACGACTGGTTTAATTATGGGCTCTGGAGGAGCTTCTACAGAAGATCAAATAGATTCAGCTGATATCCTGAGAACGAAAGGTTTAAAAAAAATAGGCCCATACAGAGTTACCAAAGCTATGGGCAGTACTGTTTCAGCTTGTCTTGCTACCTCCTTCGGTATCAAAGGCATAAATTATTCTATTTCATCTGCTTGTGCTACCAGTGCTCATTGTATTGGATCAGGAATGGAGCAAATTCAATTAGGCAAGCAAGATATTGTAATTGCTGGAGGTGGCGAAGCAGAACATTGGGGTATGACAAGTTTATTCGATGCGATGGGAGCATTATCTACCAAGTACAATGAGGAACCTGAAAAGGCCTCCAGAGCTTATGATAAAGATAGAGATGGATTTGTGATTGCTGGAGGAGCAGGATCGATGATCTTGGAAGAAAAGCAACATGCAATTGAAAGAGGGGCAAAAATATATGCTCAACTAACTGGTTATGCTGCAACATCAGATGGACTAGATATGGTTAGTCCCTCTGGAGAGGGCGGAGAGAGATGTATGCAAATTGCCTGGGAAATGAGTGGCAACAAAAATATAGACTATATCAATGCTCATGGCACAAGTACTCCAGCCGGAGATATCACAGAGTTAAATGCAATTAAAAATGTTTTTGGAGATAAGATTCCCTGGATAAGTTCTACAAAGTCTCTTTCAGGTCACTCATTAGGTGCTGCAGGTGTTCAAGAAGCTATCTATGGCTTAATTATGATGGATGAAGGTTTTATAGCTGGCTCAGCAAATATTGAAAACCTTGATGAAGGCGCCGAACCTTTTCCAATAGTAAAAAACAATGTTTCTACAGAATTACAAAGTTTTTTGAGTAATAGTTTTGGATTTGGTGGAACTAATGCAAGTCTAATATTCGAAAAAATTTAGAATGGAATATCATCATCCGTTATTCCACTATCAGGCAAATTTTGAGAACTCATATCTTGATTAATATCATCATAGGAAGAACCATCTGACGAAGAACTTCCCCTACTGTCCAAAAATTGCATATCTCTACCTACAACTTCAGTAGTGTACCTTGTCTGACCATCCTGTTCCCATTTACGAGTTTGAAGTTGCCCTTCTATATAAACCTTAGATCCTTTTTTTAGATATTCTCCAGCAATTTCTGCCAACCTTCTCCAAAGCACTACTCTATGCCATTCAGTTTTTTCCTGGTCTGAACCTGTATCTTTATCTTTCCAAGATTCTGAAGTAGCCAAGCTTAATGTAGTGACAGCAGCCCCTCCAGCTGTGTACTTTACTTCAGGATCTTGTCCTAAGTTCCCCACTAAAATAACTTTATTGATTCCACTTCTAGCCATATATATATTTTAATTTTAGTTAATATTACTAACTCCGATTATAATAACGTTTCTAAACATAAGTTCCAAAACATTATTTTTTTTAATGAAAGACATCAAAGTAAGGGGTGCAAGACAACATAATCTAAAGAATATAGATATAGACATACCCAGAGACAAACTTGTTGTCATTACTGGGTTATCAGGATCAGGCAAATCTAGTTTAGCATTTGATACTCTTTACGCAGAGGGGCAAAGAAGATACGTAGAATCTTTGTCGGCATATGCAAGACAATTTCTATCCATGATGGAAAAACCAGATGTAGACCATATAGAAGGTCTATCTCCTGCTATTTCAATTGAGCAAAAGACAACTTCTCATAATCCTAGATCGACCGTTGGAACCGTCACAGAAATTTATGATTATTTGAGACTTCTATTTGCCAGAGCAGGTACACCGATGTGTCCTGATCATAATGTCTCGCTAGAGGGTCAAACTTCCAATCAAATCTGCGACAAGATCTTAGAACTGCCAAAAGATACTAAGCTTATGATACTGGCTCCTCTTATCAAAGAACAGAAAGGAGAACACTTACATATTTTTGAAGAACTCAAAATGCAAGGTTACGTAAGGATGAGGGTAAATGGCATTACTGTTGATGTAGAAGACAATCCCAAATTAAATAAAAATAAAAAGCATTCTATAGAAGCAGTTATTGATAGATTAGTTCTACCAAAAGAGAATGATGAAAACTTTCAGTTGAGGCTCGCTGAATCAGTAGAAAATGCACTTAATTTAGGTGATGGAAATCTAATTGTTTTCTTGATGGATTCAAATGAAGACATTACTTATAGTTCAAAAATGGCCTGCCCAGTCTGTGGCTATAGTATTCCTGAATTAGAACCTAGACTTTTTACTTTCAATAATCCCGCAGGTGCGTGCCCAGTTTGTGAAGGATTAGGTGTTAAACAATATGTTGATGTTTCGAAAGTAATTCATGAACCGACTGCTAGTTTAAGCGAGGGAGCAATAGTTGGTTGGGATGTCAGCCATAGATATCATTATCATTTGATAAAGTGTTTATCCAAAGAATATGATTTTTCATTAGAAACTCCTTATCAAGATCTTGGAAGTGACATACAAGATCTCCTTCTTAACGGAAGTAAAGGTAATCCCGTAAATTTCAGCTGGAGAAATAAGAGAGGTAGTCTTGTTGAGAGGATTTTCCCTTTTGAAGGAATACTTAATAATATTGAAAGACGTTACAAAGAAACAGAGTCTAGCTGGAGTAGAGATAATTTATCAAAACTTATATCTCTTTCAACTTGTAAAAGTTGTGATGGTACAAGATTAAGAAAAGAAGCTAGAAATGTTTTTGTTGAAGAAGTAAACCTTCCTCAAATTACTTCATATACTATTGATCAAGCATTTAATTTCTTTTCTAAGTTAAATTTAAAGGGTTCAAAAAAGGAAATCGCAGACAGAATAATCAAAGAGGTTAACGAAAGATTGGAGTTCTTGATTGATGTTGGTCTTAATTACTTAACTCTAGATAGAAGTGCTGAAAGTTTAAGCGGTGGAGAAGCACAAAGGATAAGACTTGCAAGCCAAATAGGTGCAGGTTTAGTCGGAGTAACATATATCTTAGATGAACCGTCAATTGGTCTTCACCAGAGAGATAACGAAAAACTTTTAAAGACACTTAAAAAACTTAGAGACCTGGGAAACACTGTCATAGTTGTAGAGCATGACAATGAAACCATGTACGCCTCTGATCATGTAGTTGATATAGGTCCGGGTGCAGGTGTTCATGGCGGAAGAATATGTGCTGAGGGTACTGCCCTAGAAATTTCTAAGTCAAAAGACTCTATTACGGGTCAATTTTTATCTGGAACTAGAAAAATTGAGATACCAAAGAAAAGAAAGAAACCTGATCCTAAGCGAATTGTAAAGCTATCAGGTGCAGATGGTCATAATCTAAAATCAGTTAATTTAGATCTTCCTTTAGATTTATTCGTTTGCGTTACAGGAGTCTCAGGTTCTGGAAAATCCACTCTTATAAATCAAACTTTGCTACCTGCTATTTCAAATGAAATATCAAAGGCTGAAAAAAAGGATACTAAAACATTTAAAAAGCTTTCAGGAATAAATGATATAGATAAAATAATAGAGATAAGTCAGAGCCCCATAGGTCGAACACCTAGATCAAATCCGGCTACATATACAGGTCTTTTCACTCCTTTGAGAGAGCTTTTTTCAGGAACGCAAGAAGCAAGATCTAGAGGTTATAAAATAGGAAGATTTAGTTTTAATGTTAAGGGAGGTAGATGTGAAGCTTGTCAGGGAGACGGGGTAATAAAAGTAGAGATGCATTTTTTACCAGATGTTTATGTTAAATGTGATGTATGTGAAGGGCATAGGTATAACCGAGAAACTTTAGACATTAAATATAAAGGTAAAAATATTTATGAAG
>LULK01001002.1_pt1 | contig 16639 bp, 15 predicted proteins | sample 728181 | NCBI WGS metagenome assembly LULK01 (sample SAMN03860291, study PRJNA289734) | marine metagenome | biome: seawater column; feature: ocean; material: water; isolation source: Red Sea water column Station 169 - depth 10m | place: Saudi Arabia: Red Sea | collected 2011-10-15 | depth 10 m | reverse complement strand
AAATAATACAAGAATTGCAAATAATTCTAATCTCCCCAAAATCATACCAAAACTTAAAATCCACTTAGAGATATCAGGTAGTGATGAAAAATTTCCGTTTGGCCCAATAGTTGAACCTAGGCCAGGTCCTACATTTGAAATAGATGTTGCAGCACCAGAAATTGAGGTAATAAAGTCAAGACCCGTCAAAGATAATAATGCTGTAATCGCAAAAAAAATTACCAGGTACATATAAATGAAAGAGATAATTGATGCAGTAAATTTATCATCAACAGGACTTTGATTATATTTTAGAACAAAAATTCCCTTAGGATAAATAATTTTTTTAAGTTGATTCAAAACAAATGAATAAAGTATTTGAAATCTAAATATTTTTATACCACAGGTTGTTGAGCCAGCACATCCACCAATAAACATTAGACCTATAAATATAATTAAAGGAAATCCACCCCAGTTATCAAATTGTGCATTAGTTCAGACGATTTATCTAAAAACAAATAAATTGATAAGATCAGAATACTTATTAAGATTATTTTCAAAAAAGTTCTAATTTGAATATCTGAAAAAAATATTCTTCTATTACCGTTTAAGAATTTGATATAAGCGATAAAAGGCAAACTTCCCAAGATAATAAAAATCATTGCTGAAATTTCTATTGAAAAACTATTAAAGAAACCAATGGACTCGTTATAGTTTGAAAAACCCCCAGTTGCTATTGTTGTCATAGAATGGGTTATACTATCAAAAGTATTCATCCCAAGAATTTTATATGATATTGCGCAAAGAGTAGTGAGACCTGAATAAATGTAAATTAATCTCAACGCAATTTCTTTCGATTTAGGAAGAATTTTTTCTGATGAGTCACTGTTAGAAATTTTGAATAATTGCATACCACCAACATTCATTATTGGCATCAAAGTGATCGCCATAACAATTATTCCAATACCACCCAACCATTGAAGAATTGCTCTCCAAAGCAAAATTGCTTTGGGCATCTCCTCTAAGTTTGGAATGATTGTTGAACCAGTTGTTGTAATGCCTGACATACTCTCAAAAAATGCATTGGTAAACGAAAAATTGACTTCAGAAAATATTAGAGGAAGTGAACCAAAAATTGCGATACTAAGCCAAGATAACGCGGTCAATAAAAAAGCTTGCTGTAAATTTAACTTCTTATCATGATCAAGATTAGATAAAAAAAATAGCGTACCAAAAATAATTGTAATAATTGAGGCACCAAAAAAAGAGGAGTCAATTTCATTAAAAAAAAATTGAACAAATATTGGGATCAACATAAAAATTCCAAGAATTATTTGAAGAATTCCAAGTGTAAAAAAAACAGTTTTATAATTAGACATTTTGATAGAACATTATTTTATGGTAAATAAATTTCAACTCTATAAGAATAAGTTAAAGCGTTAATTTAAGATTTTATTTGAATTAATCATGATTAAAAAAGAGAATTTTGATAAAACAAGTGCATGGCCTTTCGTTGAAGCAAAAAAAATGCTTCGAGAAAGAAAATCTTTTATAGAAAAAAAAGGCAAAATAATTCTCCAAACAGGTTATGGTCCTAGTGGCCTTCCACATATAGGAACTTTTGGAGAAGTTGCAAGGACATCAATGATTGTAAATGCACTAAAACATTTGACTGATTTACCAACTGAAATCATTACTTTTTCAGATGATATGGATGGTCTTAGAAAAGTACCTGACAACGTTCCACAAAAAGAATTATTAGAAAAAAATTTGCACAAACCGCTTACTAATGTGCCTGATCCCTTTCAAAAATTTAAAAGTTTTGGTGAGCATAATAATGAAATGCTAAAAAAATTTTTAAACAATTTTAAATTTAAATATAATTTTAAAAGTTCAACATCACTTTATAAATCAGGTTTCTTTAACTCTTCTCTCCAAGTTATTTTAGAGAATTATGATGGTATAATGAATATAATACTTCCTACACTAGGAAAAGAGAGACAAAAAACGTATAGTCCATTTCTTCCAATTTGTCCGGTTACAGGTCATGTTCTAGAAATACCTGTAAAAAATATTAATAAAGAAAAATCTATTATTGTTTTTGATAATAATGGAAAAGATTTGGAAACAAGTATTTATGATGGAAATTGTAAATTACAGTGGAAAGTTGATTGGGCTATGAGATGGTATGCACTAGATGTTGATTTTGAAATGTATGGAAAAGATCTTATAGAGAGTGCAATACTTTCAACAAAAATTATCAAATTGATTGGAAAAACAAATCCCTCAGGGTTTGCATATGAACTATTTTTGGATGAAAAAGGAGAGAAGATTTCAAAATCAAAGGGAAACGGCATTACTATTGATCAATGGCTAGAGTATGCTTCTCCTGAAAGTTTGTCGCTGTATATGTATCAAAATCCAAAAAGAGCAAAAAAACTTTACAAAGAAATAGTTTCAAAAACTGTCGATGATTATTTGGATCTGATTGAGAAAGCAAAAAATCAAAATGAGTTACAGCTACTTATGAATCCTGTATGGCATGTTCATAATAGTCTGGTGCCTAAAGAAAATATGATTATGTCGTTTTCAATGTTATTAAACTTGGTTGAAACAAGTAATGCTGACAGCAAAGAACTTCTTTGGAAATTTGTTAAAAAATATAAAAAAGACATTTCGGAGAAAGATAATCCTATCTTTGATAATTTAGTAGGCTATGCAATAAAATATTTTAACGACGTAATAAAATTGAAAAAAAAATATAAAAAGCCTAATGGTGAAGAAAAAAAAGCTTTAGAAGCTCTGGTAAAAACTTTAGATAAATGTGACGACAAAATGAAACCAGAAGATATTCAAACAATGATATATTCGACTGGTAAAGAAAATGGATACACTGAGAACCTTCGAGATTGGTTTAAATTAATTTATGAAGTAGTTTTTGGAGACGAAAATGGACCAAGGATGGGTTTTTTTATAAGTTTTTTTGGTGTGAAAGAAACAAAAGATCTTATATTAAATAAAATTAAATAATGTTTTCAAATTTAAGATCTTTAATTTTTAAATTAGATCCCGAGACGGCTCATAGTTTAGCGATAAAGTCACTAAAATTTAATTTTATTCCAAATATTTTAGATGAAGAAAAAAATAATCCTCTTTTTAAGACTAAATTATTTAATAAAGAAATAGAAAATCCAATTGGTATGGCAGCAGGATTTGATAAGAATGCCGAGGTATATAATTCATTGTTCAATTTAGGGTTTGGTTTCGTCGAAGTAGGAACTGTTACACCATTAGAACAATACGGAAATCCCAAACCTAGAGTTTTTAGACTAGTAGAAGATGAGGCCCTGATAAATAGACTTGGTTTCAATAATCTAGGTTCAAAAAATATTGCAGATCGAATTAAAAGAAATAATCCAACTGGATTACTTGGAATAAATATTGGACCTAATAAAGACTCAGAAGATAGAACAAATGATTATATACAGTGTTTAAAAATATTTAATGGGTTCTCTGATTATATCACTGTTAATATTTCCTCACCAAACACCGAAGATTTAAGAAACTTTCACGATCAAAAAAAATTAGATGATCTTTTAAAACTAATAGAAAAAGAGAAGAGAGATCTTAACTCTAAAACACCTATAGCGGTAAAAGTATCACCAGATATTAATGATAAAGAAATTATGAAAATTTCTGAAGTGCTTTTAGATAACAAGATAGAAGCTGCTATAATTTCTAACACATCTGATACAACAAGAGAAAATTTACAAAATACTCAAAGCCATCAAAAAGGAGGATTATCCGGGAAACCTATTGAGTTAAAGTCCTCAGAGTTAATCAGAAAATTTTATAAAGTTTTAAAAGGCAGAATTAAAATTATAGGCGTAGGTGGTGTGGACTCTGGCAGATCTGCTTATCAAAAATTTTTAGCAGGAGCTGATTATTTACAACTTTATACAGGCATGGTTTTTAGAGGTCCAAATATTGTTGGTCTAATTAAAAAAGAACTAAAGGAAATACTATTAAAAGATGGTGTAAAAAACTTTAATGAAATAGTAGGAAAAAAGGATTAGAATAATCTAATAAACTTGACGCCATCAATATCTCACTTTATATAGTCGAACAAATTATGACAAAAAAATGCGAATTAACTGGGAAAAATCCAATGAAAGGTCATAACGTTAGTCATGCTAACAATAAGACAAAAAGAAGATTCTTACCTAATTTAAAAAAAGTAAAATTTACAAGTGAACTTTTAAAAAGAAGCTTAAAATTAACAGTGAGTAATGCAGGGGTTAGATCAGTAGATAAAAAAGGTAGTTTTGATGAATTTCTAAAATCTGTAAAAAATAAAAATTTATCTCCTAGATTAAAAAAACTAAAAAAAAGTTTATTAATTAAATCTCCATTTCAAAAAAAAACTGCACAATCTAAAACAGCTTAATGAGTAAATCATTTTTACTTCTATCATTTTTGATGGGTGTTGTTGTCCTATCCTCAAATTATCTTGTTCAATTTCCAATTAATTATTATGGTTTAAATGAAATATTAACCTACGGAGCTTTCTCTTATCCGATCGCTTTTTTAATTACAGATTTAGCTAATAGATCTTATGGAAAAAGAGTTGCAAGAAAAATTGTATATTTTGGCTTTGTACTAGGAATTGGTTTTACAGTTTTATTTTCTACTGATTTTGCAGATCTTATATCTATTCGTATAGCTATTGGGTCTGGAATTGCATTTTTAACTGCACAATTATTAGATGTCCAAATATTTGACAGATTAAGAAAGAAAGAATGGTTTGTTGCACCATTAACATCTTCAATGATTGGCTCAACAATCGATACATTTTTGTTTTTTTCAATATCATTTTATGGGACTGGCGTGCCATGGGTTACACTTTCTCTCGGAGATTTGATTGTGAAAGTAATAGTAGCTTTGATCATGTTAATACCATTTAGATTACTCTTAAAAACTTTTAAGCCAATTAAAGCTTAAATCAAAAACTTATAAGACAATATTTTATAAGCGAGCTTTGCAACAAGAAAGTTATATGAATTAAAACCTTTAATAGGTGCTAATTCATTGATGTCAGCACCAACAATGTTCGAATTTTTTGCAGCAATTTTAATTATATTGAGTGTCTCATCCCACAATAATCCACCAGGTTCAGGAGTCCCAGTGGCTGGCATAATACTTGAGTCGAAACCATCGACATCAAATGTTAAATAAACTGTCTTATTTTTTATAAGTTTTTTAAATTTTGTTAAATCCCACTTTGATTTATCTTTTGCCCAAAAAATATTTATTCTTGATTTATTCTTTTTTAAAAATGGAATTTCACTCTCTGATATATTTCTGATCCCAAAAGATATTAATGATATATTTTTATGGTCTAAGCACCTTCTTATTGCTGATGCATGAGAGAACTTTTCACCATTGTAACTATTTCTTAAATCAGCATGGGCATCGAAATGTAAGAGACAAATTTTTTTGTATCTTTTAACAAATGGATAAATACATCCGGGTGTAATTGAATGTTCACCTCCAAACGTGATTGGAAAAAGTCTTTTATCTAAAATTTCTTTATTTGTATTTGACATTTTCTCGAGAGCTTTTTTGATATTTCTATGAATCTTAAAGGGCTTTAATGTTTTAATCCCAATTTTTTTATAAGGTTCACAATTAAGCTCTTCATCATATAATTCCACTTGATGAGAAGCCTTTATAATTTCTTTAGGTCCGTTTCTGGTGCCACCACCATAACTAACAGTTTTCTCAAGTCCAAATGGAACCACAACAACCTTTTCTTTGAAATTAAATTTATTGTCGACTCCTAAAAATCCATTTTTATTTGATAAATATTTCAATTTTTACTCAAAAATTTTTGTGAATTTTTTCTTATCCCTATTTTTCCACTCACCTCTGTGATAAGCGTCGCTAGCTATTAGGGGTAGTACACTAGTGGCTTCAGCAAATACCATTTGTTCTTTTGTGACATCAACTTTACCCCATGAACTTGCTTCCTTTAATGTTGAACTACTGCATGCACCGTCTCTAGAGTCGGCAACTGTGATTTGCACCGCATATTTATGCATGTCAACTTCCTTGCCTAATAATTCAGCACAAATTACGGTGTCTTGAATAAAATTTTTTGGAACACCACCACCAATCATAAATAAACCTGATCCCTTTGAGCGTATTTTAATTTCAGTCAATTCTCTAAATTCTCTTATAGAGTCGATTGTCATATGCTTTTTTGGATTTTTTTCTTGATGTATAACTAAACCAAATCCAGCACTGGAGTCGGTGAAAGCTGGGCAAAAAATTGGAACATCATTATCGTATGCTGTTTCAATCAAAGAGTCTTTTTTAGTAGAATTTTTTTTTAAATATTTACCCATTTCTTTAATAAATTCTCTTGATGTATAGCTTCTAGGTTCCAAGGTATCCGCAATTTCACATATTTTTTTATCACAAATCTGCAACTCATCTTCGTCTATGTATGTGTCGTAAATTCTATCGATATAATTTTTTCTTAATTCAGCATCATCTTGGAATTGAGACCCTTGATAGTGTTTAAAACCAAGAGCTTCAAAAAAATCCATGTCAATTATTGAAGCGCCAGTCGCCACTATTGCATCTACCATATTATATTTAACTAAATCTTTATAAATATTCATACAACCGGCAGCAGATGTTGAACCTGCTAATGTTAAAAAAATTGTACATTCTTTGTCTTTCAACATTTCATTATAAATATTGGCTGCGTTTGCTGTTTCTCTTGAAACAAAAGACATTTTTTCCATGGAAGAGATAATTTTTCTAGAATCGAAAGATGTAATATCAATATGCTCTACAGGTTTTTTTAAGAAATCTTTTTTACTGTTGTGACCAAGATTTTTATTTTCTGACATTAAGCAACTAGAGTAGCTTTGTCTGAATTCTTATCATACATAGACATTATTGGTTTATCCTCAACTTCATAAATCTCATTAGAGTAATAACCATTAAATTGAGTTCTAAAAGTTAAACCATATGATCCTAATTGACCAAGTTCAATGTAATCATTTTCTTTTATATTATTAGGAAGTAGGAAGGGACCTTTCATATAATCCATACTGTCACATGTTGGTCCATAAAAATCAAATGCAGTCATTTTTTTGGAAATAATCTTACTTGAATTTTCTTTAATTAATTTTGATGGAAAAACTATATTAGGTGTTCCAGCATCAAAAAGTGTACCGTAAGTACCATCATTAATATAAAGTTTTTGTTTTTTTCTCAAATTAACTCTCACGATTGTTGATCCACTTTCTGCAACCAAAGCTCTTCCAGGTTCACAAATTATTTGAGGTATATTCTTTAGATTTAAATTTTCTAAACTTTTTTTAATTTCCTCCATATAGCTTTCCAAAGATAGAGGCACAAGATCAGGATAAATTGTCGGGAAGCCTCCACCGATATTAATATAATCTGGAATTATTTTAGTTTTTTTAATTATATTTCCCACTTCATTAATTCCTTTAGAGTATGAAATTGGATGCATACATTGGGAACCAACATGAATACTTAAGCCACTTTTTTTTGAATGAAGTTTTGCAAGTCTTAACAGTCCTGAAGCTTCAGAATTCAAAGCACCAAATTTTTTTGATAAATCTATTTCAGCATGCTCATTGGAAACAGCAACTCTAATAAATAATTCTAAATCTTTAGCATTGTCTGTTGTTTCGATAATTTTTATTAATTCATCTTTAGTATCTAAAGCGAAAGTTTTTATTCCAAAATTAAAATATGCTTCTTTAATACTCTCTCTACTTTTAACTGTATGCATAAAAGAACATTTTGCAGTATTATCAAATTTCCTAACTGCTTTGATTTCTTCGATAGATGCAACATCAAATTGATTAATTCCACTTTTTATCAAAGTTTTGATAACTTCAGGATGGGGATTAGTTTTTACAGCATATAGTATCTTACCTGGGAACTTATTTTGAAAGAATTTTGAAGCAGAAAGAATAGAATTCTTTCTTATACAATAGACAGGTTTTTCCGGTTTCAGTTGATTAACTAATTCCTCAACTGACTTAAATTTTTGCATTCTAAATGCCCCCCAAAAAAAAATTTAACAAAAAAAAAGTCTTTTATTTAAAAAAACTTTAATAATCGAGCAATTAATTCAATAGTTATTCAATGTAAAGCAAATAATGGCCTATTGAATTGTGGAAAAAAATGACCATATAGGCTTTATGAAAATCCAAGCTCCATTACAAAATCTGGCTGATTTTGACAATAAATCCTTATTAATCGTGGATGATGACAATCCTTTTAGGGAGAGATTAGCGAGAGCGATGGAAAAGAAAAAGACATGGTTAAAGTGAAAAAACCAGGTTTTGCAGTAGTTGACCTAAGGTTAAATGATGGAAATGGATTAGAGGTTGTAAAGGAAATTCAATCATCAAATTCACTAAGTCGAATCATAATGTTAACTGGATACGGAAATATTCCAACCGCTGTAGCTGCAATCAAAGAGGGTGCTATTGACTATTTAGCTAAACCAGCAGATGCGGACGATGTAGAAAAAGCGTTATTAGCTGATCCATCAAAAAAAGCTGCACCACCTGAAAATCCAATGTCAGCAGATCGGGTTAAATGGGAACATATTCACAGAGTATTTGAATTATGTAATAGAAATGTTTCTGAGACCGCAAGAAGACTTAAAATGCACAGAAGAACTCTTCAAAGAATATTATCTAAAAGATCGCCTAAATAAATTTTCTAAATTTTATAATTTTCTTCGCTAAAAAAGTAAGTAGAAAAATTTTGAAAATTTCAGCAACTAAAAAAGGCAATACACCTAATTTTAAAATAGGTTTATCCCAACCAATTAATGTACCTAGCCACAGAATACCTAGGATATAAATTGTTGAAACTGAAAATATTAATTTAAAAAAAATTAAAAAATAATTATCATCATTTTTTATGAATGAGGCTAAAAAACACGCTGATAGAAATCCAATTAAATACCCCATTGTTGGACCTGTGAAATAAGCCAAACCTATTCCTCTTTCAGGTGAATTAGAAAATACTGGTAAACCCAATATACCTTCTAATAAGTATAAACTTACAGTGGCTAGAGCTATTTTATATCCGAAGCTAATACCTAAAAATAAAACTATGAATGTTTGCATAGTCATTGGAACTGGATAAAAAGGTATCTTGATTTTGGCGGAAATTGTAAGAATTATTGAACCTAGAAAGATAACTAATAATGATTTTACAAGCTGGTTTTGAGTATTTTGCTTTATAAGTTCCATAAAAAATAATACTCTTATTTTTATCTTTAATCTATATTAAATTTTAATGAATAAGATTCAAAAAACAGATCATTTTTATCTAATTGATGGATCAGGTTATATATTTAGAGCTTATTATGCCTTACCACCATTAACTCGAAAAAGTGATGGATTACCGACTGGAGCAGTAAGTGGTTTTTGCAGCATGTTGTTTAAACTTCTTGAAGACTCAAAATCAAATGAAAATCTGCAGAAACCAACTCATTTTGCTGTTATTTTTGACTCAGCGAGAAAGACTTTTAGAAATGAAATCTATAGTGATTACAAAGCTAATCGATCTGAGGCACCAGATGACTTAGCGCCACAATTTGAATATATAAGAAAATCAGTTTTAGCCTTTAATTTACCCTCTGTTGAATTAGTTAATTATGAAGCAGATGATTTAATAGCAACTTATGTTGATCAGATTTTAAAAAAAGGAGCAAAGGTAACAATAGTTTCATCAGATAAAGATTTGATGCAATTGTATAGAAAAGATGTTCGTATTTTTGATCCAATGAAAAATAAGTTCATCTCTAATGAGGATGTAAAAAATAAATTTGGAGTAGATCCAGATAAAGTTATAGATGTTCAGGCTCTAGCTGGGGATAGCAGTGATAATGTTCCTGGCGTTCCTGGTATTGGTGTAAAAACTGCAGCAGAATTGATTAATAAGTATGGCGATTTAGAGACACTTTTAAAATCGGCAGATGAAATCAAACAAAATAAGAGAAGAGAGACTTTATTAAACAACAAAGATAAAGCTTTAATAAGTAAAAAATTAGTAACATTAAAGCACGATGCTCCAATTGAAATGAAACTCAATGATTTTGAATTAAAAAGAATTGATAAAGATAAACTTTATAAATTTCTAAGAGAAATGGAGTTTAATAGGTTACTTAGCTCTGCCATTTCTGCTTATGGGGAACCAGATTTTAATGGTGAAAAAAAGGATGTTCAGATAAAGGAAAAAAAAGTTGAAATTGATAAGAAAAATTATTTTTTAATAACAGAACACAGTAAAATTGATGCATGGATTAAGGAAGCTGAGGAAATAGGAGAAGTTGCAGTTGATACAGAAACAAATTCTTTAGATCCTCATCAAGCAGATTTAGTTGGAGTATCTTTGAGCTCTAAGATTGGAAAAGCTTGTTACATACCAATAGGACATAATTCAAAAAAATGCATTGATAAAGACATAGTGCTTAAAAAATTAAAACCTTTACTTGAAGATCCAAGTATCAAAAAAATAGGTCAGAACATTAAATTTGATTTTATTGTATTTTTCAATCACGGGATAACACTATCAGCTATGGAGGATACCATGCTCATGTCTTATGTGCTAGATGCTGGAAAAAATAGACACAATATGGATACGTTATCTGAAATTCATCTGAATCATAAAACAATAAAATTCAAAGAATTAGTTGGTTCTGGAAAGAAACAGATAAATTTTAGTGAAGTCGATTTAGAAAAAGCAAAAGATTATGCCGCTGAGGACGCTGACATAACTTATAGACTATATAAAAAATTCTATAAAAGTTTGAAAGAAGAAAAAATGATTAATATTTATGAAATTTTTGAAAAGCCATTACTTAGAATTTTAGCTGATATGGAAATACAGGGTATTAAAGTTGATAAAAAGTTTCTCAAAACATTATCTACCAAATTTGAAAAAAAGATTGAAAAAATTCAGAAAGAAGTTTTTAAACTCTCCAAGAAAGAGTTTAATATTGCTTCTCCAAAACAACTGGGTGAAATTTTATATAATGATCTTAAGATTGCAGACTTAAAAAAAACTAAAAAGGGAAGCTTTGCAACAAGAAAAGTTCATACTTCTTTTTTATTAGCAGCAACGACTACAGGACGATTAGCTTCAAGTGATCCTAACTTGCAAAATATTCCAATTAAATCAGAAGATGGCAGAGATATTCGTAAAGCTTTTGTTGCTGACAAGGATAATATTTTAATTTCAGCAGACTATAATCAAATTGAAATGAGAATTTTAGCTGATTTGGCCGATGTTAAAGAATTAAAAAAAGCTTTTCAAAATAATGAGGATATACACTCTTTAACTGCTAGCCAAATTTTTAATATTGATATTAATAAGGTGAATCAAGATCAAAGAAGAAAGGCTAAAGCCATAAACTTTGGAATAATTTATGGAATTTCGCAGTATGGATTAGCGAAGCAAATAAATGTCTCTAATTTTGAAGCGGAAGAGTTTCTAAATTCATATTTCTCAAAGTTCCCTGAGATAAAAGTTTATATGGATCGAACAATTAAATTTTGTAGAAAAAGTGGTTATGTAAGTAATATTTTTGGAAGAAGATCTCATTTTATAAATATAAATGATAAAAATTATAATGTGAGAAACTTTCAAGAACGTGCAGCAATTAATGCTCCAATACAAGGGTCTGCTGCTGAAATAATGAGATTAGCAATGATAAGAATTGATAAAAAATTAAATGAGCAAAAACTCAACAAAACAAAGATGTTACTTCAAATCCATGACGAACTAATTTTTGAATGTCCCAAAAATGAAGTAAAAAAAATATCCAAAGTGATAATTGAAGAAATGTCTAGCGTTGCTGAGAGTGATCAACATTCTTTCTCAATACCTCTTACAGTAGATTTAAACACCGGAGAAAATTGGGGTACATTACATTAATTTATTTGCCCAAATTAGAACAATTTAGTATTTTTATAATTAAGTATGCAAAAACAAACAATTGCCTTAGTAGATGATGACAGAAATATTCTAACCAGCTTAAGTATTGCTCTAGAAAAAGAAGGGTTTAAAGTTCAGACTTACATTGATGGAGAGAGTGCATTAATTGGGTTAACCAGGACACCGCCAGATCTAGCTATTGTTGATATAAAAATGCCAAAAATGGACGGTGAGGAATTGCTCAAGAAATTGAGAAAAAAAACCTCATTACCAGTTATTTTTTTGACTTCTAAAGATGATGAAATTGACGAATTACTTGGACTAAAATTAGGTGCTGATGATTTCGTAAAAAAATCAGGTGGTTTTTCAATTAAAGTTTTAATTGAAAGAATTAGAGTTCAACTTAGAAAAAAAGATTCCAAAGAAACTCTTGAGGAAAATAAAAGTATTATATCGCATGGAAAATTAAAACTTGATCCGTCCCAATTAGAGTGCGAATGGAATGGGAAACAATTGCCTGATAAATTGACTACCACAGAATTTTTACTTGTAAAAGAGCTAGCCAAAAGACCAGGAATTATAAAAGAGAGAGCTCAATTAATGGACATAGCTTATAGAGAAGATACAGATATTGAGGATAGAACAATTGATAGTCACGTTAAAAGAATCAGAAAAAAATTCAAAAAAGTTGATCCTGAATTTTCAGCTATAGAAACTAGATATGGAAGCGGATATAGATGGAATGTTAGTTAATGCTCAGCAATTTTCTTAAGAACTTATCAATTTTAAAAAAATTTTTATTCATAAATTCTATTTTTTTCACAATAATAGGCCTGTTCACATTCATTTATTTGAAAAATGTCCAACCAAATTTAATTAAAAAAAAATCCTCAAATCATATAGAGGTTATCAATAATACAATTGATAATCTAACAAGATTAAATGTAAAATTTGTTGAAAAAGATATTAGAAAATTTTTGTTTTCAACTAGATTTCTTTTTCAGAACTTGGATAGAGTAATATTTTTTGATAATAAACTTAATCTAATAGGAGACACTGATACATTAGACTTAGATCCAAGATCATTTTCACAAAGGTTGGATACTATTGAGTTAGAGGTGTTGGACTCAACAACAACAAAAAAAATCACTGAAGAAAAAAATATAGATATTGGAAATGAAAATAATGTATCTTTAAATGATGTTCTTTTAAATTACGCAACGTCTAAAAATTTTGGAATCCCTTTTACATTTACCGAGGAAGAATTTAATAAATTTAAATTGACTACCATTAAAAACGTGATGAAGGACGGAGAAAATATAGGATATTTAGCAATAACAGAAAATGCCAATGATATAAAAGCTGCTATAGATGAAAGAAAAACTTTTGTAATTAGGACTGCAATTGCAGTTGGTATCGTAATATTGATTTTTTCGTTTGTTTTAAATAGATATTTTTTAAAACCAATTAAAAATTTAGTCAGTTATACCAAAATCATAAAAAATAAAGACAGAATTGAAAGATTGATTACTGATTACTCACAAATGTTAAAAGATGAAGTTGCATTAAGTAAAGAAAAAATAAAAAAAATAGATATTGAGCCAATAATTAAGTCAGTAGTAGATGATTTTAATAATATTTATAAAGTAAAAAGAGGAATTAATATTTCTTATAAAAATGATGGTAAAAATAAATATTTAATTTATGGAATCGAAAACAGAATTGAACAAATCATTGCAAACCTTTTAGATAATGCAATTTCTTTTAGTGATGATAATAAAGATGTAATTGTGCAAGTTTCGAAATCGGAGGATAATAAAGTATACATAAAGATATTAGATGAGGGACAAGGTTTTAAAGAAAAAGACACGAATAAAATATTTAAAAGATTCTACAGTAACAGACCAGATAAATTTGGACAGCATTCTGGTCTAGGGTTAAATATAGTAAAAAATTTAGTTGATTTACATAATGCCACAATCAAAGCAACTAATAGAGAAGATAAAAAAGGAGCGAGTATGGAAATAGAATTTCCAAAAGTTTAAAGAGTTTTATTGATTAATTAATTTTTAATTGTTAGAAGAGCCACGATGGAAGATTATAAAGTAAGAGATTTATCACAAGCAGAATTTGGACGAAAAGAAATTTCAATTGCTGAAAGTGAAATGCCAGGACTTATGGCTTTAAGAGAGGAGTACTCTGGAAAATCTCCTTTAAAGGGTGCAAAAATTATAGGTTGTTTGCATATGACAATACAAACAGCAGTATTAATTGAAACCTTAGTAGATTTAGGTGCAGAGGTAAGATGGTCATCTTGTAACATTTTTTCTACTCAAGACCATGCAGCAGCAGCTATAGCAAAAGCTGGTATTCCAGTCTATGCGTGGAAGGGAGAAACAGAGGAGGAATATGTTTGGTGCATAAAACAAACCATTGAAGGTAAGAAAAGTTGGAAACCTAATATGCTTTTAGATGATGGTGGGGATTTAACAGCAATGATGCACAATGAGTATAAAGATTTATTAAAAGATGTTAAAGGAGTTTCGGAAGAGACAACTACAGGGATAAAAGCTTTGAATAAAATGGAAAAAGAAAATTCTTTGTTGGTTCCAGCAATAAATGTGAATGATTCTGTTACCAAATCAAAATTTGATAACTTATATGGGTGTAGAGAAAGTTTAGTTGATGGAATTAGAAGAGCCACTGATGTAATGATGTCAGGAAAAATTGCAATTGTTGCAGGCTTTGGTGATGTTGGAAAAGGAAGTGCTGCATCATTAAGGCAGAGTGGGGCTCGTGTGTTGGTTACCGAAGCAGATCCAATATGCGCATTGCAAGCTGCAATGGAAGGTTACGAAGTTGTTTTAATGGATGAAGCAATTAGTAAAGCAGATATAGTTGTAACTGCGACTGGTAATAAAGATATCGTTACAGCTGACCATATGAGAGATATGAAGGATAGAGCAATCTTATGTAATATAGGACATTTCGATAATGAAATTCAGGTTGAAGCCTTGAAAAATTACAAATGGACTGAAGTTAAACCCCAAGTACATGAAATTGAACTACCTAGCAAAAAAAGAATAATTTTATTGGCAGAGGGTAGATTGGTAAATTTGGGTTGTGCTACAGGACATCCAAGTTTTGTAATGAGCGCTTCTTTCACAAATCAAGTTATTGCTCAAATAGAACTATGGAATAATCATAAAAATTATGAAAACAAAGTTTATGTTTTACCAAAACATTTAGATGAGAAAGTAGCTACACTTCATCTTAAAAAAGTTGGTGCTAAATTAACTAAACTTTCTAAAGATCAAGCAGATTATATCAGTGTAGGGGTAGAGGGACCTTTCAAACCTAATGCCTATCGCTACTAAAAGTGATTTTATCAATTTATCTTCAGAAAAAAAAACAGAGGAATTAGCTGAGAAGATTTCAAAAAAATTGAAATTAGGACATGTAGTTTTTTTTGTGGGTGAGATGGGTGTCGGAAAAACTACTTTTATTAGATATCTAATCAACAATTTTCAAAAACAAAATGGACTTAAAATAACTGAAGTAACAAGTCCTACATTCAATTTATTAAATGAGTATCAAATTAAACAAATCAAAATTAATCATTATGATTTATTTAGAATAAATAGTTTAGATGAAATTCACAATCTAGGATTATTTGATGATATTACTAATGCTATTACATTAATTGAATGGCCACAAAAAATAAAACCAAAACCAAAAAATTTGATAGAATTAAATTTTGAATATGGAAATGATTACAAGAAACGAATATTAAAAATTAAGGGTTTAAATTTGTAATTATAGATAAATGCAAAATCTTAAAAAATTAAAAGGAGACGCGTCACATAGAAAGTTTTTTAGAAAAAAATCCAATTATGGTAATTCTATTGTTATTCAAGCAAAAAAGGACAAATTTAAAAATCTTCTTGTTTATGATGCAATTAGCAGGATTTTAAATAAAAACAAAGTTTTAGCTCCAAAATTATATCAAGAGAATTATAAGAATAATTATATTGAAGTTGAGGATTTTGGAAATAAGTCAATTTTTCAAATTTTAAAGAAAAGTAAAAATAAAAAATTATTATATTTTAAAGATGTAATAAAATTGCTTAATCAAATACAGTCAATAAAAGATAAAAAAATAAAAAATTTTAGAAATAAATATTATCGAATACCTGATTATAAAAATGAAATATTAATTCAGGAAGCTAATTTATTTTGTGAGTGGTATGTGAAAAAAAATTTGTCAAAAAATAAGAGACAAGACTTTAATAAAAAGTTTAAAAAAATAATTAAAACTTTATCTTCATGTCTTAAGATGAAAAAAAATGTATTTGTTCATAGGGATTTTCATGTATCAAATTTGATGCTTGTTAATAACAGAATAGGTGTAATTGATAGTCAAGATGCTTTAATAGGAAATAGAGCTTATGATTTAGCTTCTTTAGTAGATGATGTAAGATTAAGAACTTCAAAAGTTCTAAAAAAAAAGATTTTTAATTTTTATATAGGTAATCAAAAAAAAGTTGATAAGAAAAAAATAAAAAATGATTTTGAAATTTTATCTATTTTAAGAAACCTGAAAATAATTGGAATATTTACACGTCTAGCAATCCGAGATAAAAAAAAGGAT
>LULK01000570.1_pt2 | contig 16670 bp, 18 predicted proteins | sample 728181 | NCBI WGS metagenome assembly LULK01 (sample SAMN03860291, study PRJNA289734) | marine metagenome | biome: seawater column; feature: ocean; material: water; isolation source: Red Sea water column Station 169 - depth 10m | place: Saudi Arabia: Red Sea | collected 2011-10-15 | depth 10 m | reverse complement strand
GTTGTATGTTCTTGAAACCAAGCAGCTTCTCTTCCGTATTCCAAAATAGGATAGACTTTGGCGCTTCATCACTGCTCAGCTTATTTTCAGATCCAAAGAAAAGAAATGAAAGACAAATTAAAGATACAGCTAAGATAAACCTCATTAAGAGACTTTTTCTTTTTTCTTGGAGGTTTCTTTAAAATCCACTTTTATTTGATCTTCCTCCAGGGACACATAGGCAATACCACCAGATTTTGATAATTTACCAAACAGAATCTCTTCAGCCAGGACTGTCTTTATGCTGTCTTGTATAAGTCTTTGCATCGGTCTGGCACCCATATTTTTGTCATACCCATTCTCAAGCAACCAGTCTCTAACTTCATCAGAGACTTCAAGTTGAACTTTTTGAACTTCTAATTGAACTTGTAGTTCAACTAAGAATTTATCTACTACCGTGCGAATGACTTCTGTGGGTAAAGGATTAAATTGTATGATACCATCAAGTCTGTTTCTGAACTCAGGGGAAAAGGTCTTCTTAATCATTTCTGTAGCATCACTTGTATGATCTTGAGATTGAAAACCCATACTGGCCCTGCTCATATCTTGAGCCCCAGTATTCGTTGTCATTATCACAACGGTATTTCTAAAGTCAGCCTTTCTACCGTTATTATCCGTTAGAGTTCCATGATCCATTACTTGTAGGAGAATATTGAAAACCTCTGGGTGAGCTTTCTCTATTTCGTCCAATAGTATCACTGAATGAGGATGTTTATTTACTGACTCAGTGAGTAACCCGCCTTGGTCATAGCCAACGTAACCAGGAGGAGCACCTATTAACCTAGAGACCGTATGTCTTTCCATATATTCGGACATATCAAATCTTACAAACTCAATACCCATTATTTTAGCAAGTTGTTTACTAACCTCTGTTTTACCTACTCCAGTCGGACCAGAAAACAAAAACGATCCAACTGGTTTTTCATCTACCCGCAGTCCCGCTCTGGCAAGTTTTATTGCAGAAGAAAGACTCTCTACCGCTACATCTTGACCAAATATGACGCGTTTGAGGTTTTCCTCTAATTTTTCTAGAGATTTTTTATCAGAAGTAGATACTGTTTTTTCCGGTATTCTCGCTATGGATGCAACGATTTTTTCAATATCTAGTTCATTAATAGTTTTTTTCCTTTTAGAAGCAGGAACTAATTTCTGTCTTGCGCCAGCTTCGTCGACTACATCGATTGCCTTATCAGGAAGAAATCTATCATTGATATGCTTTGAAGCCAAAGAAGCAGCTGCCCTTAAGGAACCTTCTGTATATTTAATTTCGTGATGTTCTTCAAAGCGATCTTTGAGTCCTTTTAATATATTGAAAGTCTCATCAACGGTAGGTTCACTCACTTCTACCTTTTGAAATCTTCTTGATAACGCTCTGTCTTTTTCAAAAATACCTCTAAATTCTTTATATGTAGTTGATCCAACAAATTGAAGTCCACGTTTAGCTAATGCAGGTTTGAGAAGATTGGAGGCATCCATAACGCCACCAGAAGTAGCTCCCGCACCTATGATGGTATGAATTTCGTCAATAAATAATATTGCAGAACTATCATCTTCTAATTCTTTCAAGACTGCTTTTAATCTTTCTTCAAAATCTCCACGATATTTTGTACCTGCCAGTAGCGCCCCCATGTCTAATGAATAAATAACACTATCTTTGATCAAATCTGGAACTTTATTCTCTGTGATTAATTTAGCTAATCCTTCAGCAATAGCTGTTTTACCAACTCCTGATTCACCTACTAATAGAGGATTATTCTTACTTCTACGCGCTAATATTTGTACAACTCTCTCTATTTCAGAAGTTCTACCTATTAAAGGGTCTATTCTCCCTTCTAATGCTTCTTTATTTAAATTGGTGGTAAATTGTTCAAGCGCATTATTTGACTCTGGTTCATTGGATTCACCAGTTTCTAAGCTATCAGAATCATTATTTTCGCTTCTTCCATGACTTAAATAGGATACGGCATCTAGTCGAGTTAAGCCTAATTGCTCTAAAAGGAAGACACTTTGTGATTCTTTCTCACTAAAGATAGCCACAAGTATATTACTGCCTTTAACTTCGTCTTTACCTGAGGACTGAACATGAAAAACGGCTCTTTGTATTACTCTTTGAAAGCCGTTTAAAAGCATTATTTAAATTTTGTTCTAATTCTTGGTTAATCATCTTCGTCAACTTCCTCTATATCGCTTAATAGCGGGTGACCATTTTCTTTAGCGAAATTATTTACTTGAGCGCTCTTAGTTTCTGCCACTTCTTTAGTAAAGATACCACAAACTCCCTTTCCATGTGTATGAACAGCTAACATTATTTGCTGAGCCTTATCACCATCAAAACCAAAAAATATTTGCAATACATAGACTACAAACTCCATAGGAGTGTAATCATCATTAAGGAGAATAACTCTATAAAGAGAGGGTTTCTTAACTTTAGGTTTTTCTAAAGTTGCTACTGAAGAAGTGTCTTGATTTTGGTCTTCGCGATTTTTATTATTTTTTACTAAAAGCATTAATCCATATTTGAAATTATTGCCTCTCCAAATTCAGAGCATTTTAATAGGCTTGCCCCACTCATAAGCCTCTCGAAATCGTAAGTCACAGTTTTTTGACTGATCGTTCTAGCTAAGCCTTCAATTATTAAATCTGCAGCCTCCATCCAACCCATGTATCTCAACATCATTTCTGCTGAAAGAATTAATGATCCTGGATTAACTTTATCTAATCCAGCATATTTTGGAGCAGTTCCATGAGTCGCTTCGAATAATGCTATTTTTTCACCTAAGTTTGCACCTGGTGCTATTCCTATCCCCCCTACTTCTGCCGCTAAAGCATCCGAAATGTAGTCCCCGTTCAAATTTAAAGTAGCTATAACACTATACTCGTCGGGTCTTGTAAGTATTTGCTGAAGAAAAGCATCGGCTATAACATCTTTAATAACTATTTCTTTTCCTGTAATTGGGTTAGTTAATGTATGCCATGGTCCTCCGTCTAATTCTTTGGCATCATACTTTGAAACTGCAAATTGATAACCCCAATCCTTAAAAGAACCTTCGGTAAACTTCATTATGTTACCTTTGTGAACCAAGGTAACAGAGTCCCTATCATTGTTTATAGCGTACTGGATAGCTTTGTCAACTAATCTCTCTGTACCCTGCTTTGAAACTGGTTTGACACCTATTCCACAATTTTCCATAAATCTTATTTTGGTTACACCCATTTCTTCAGTAAAAAACTTTATTACTTTATCAGCCTCTTCAGTCCCTGCTTCCCATTCAATACCTGCATAAATGTCCTCAGAATTTTCTCTGAAAATCACCATATCTGTTTTCTCAGGAGAGACAACTGGACTCGGTACTCCGTTAAAATATCTAACCGGCCTTTGACATACGTAAAGATCTAATTCTTGTCTCAAAGCAACATTTAAAGACCTAATACCGCCTCCTACTGGAGTAGTTAATGGCCCCTTAATTCCAACAAGATAAATTTCTAAAGCTCTAAGTGTTTCAGGTGGAAGCCAATTATCTTGTCCATAGACCATTGTAGACTTCTCACCGCAGTATATTTCCATCCATTCAATCTTCTTCTTACCACCATAAGATTTCTCTACCGCACTATCAACTACACTAATCATAGCAGGTGTAATATCGGAACCTATTCCATCTCCTTCGATGTAAGGAACTATAGGATTGTCAGGTACAATAAGTTTTCCTGATGAATCCATTGATATTTTAGAACCACCTTTAGGCTCTATTATGTGCTCAAATTCCATGATTGCTCTGTATAATTAAATTTGGTGCTGCATTATATATTATTTAGGTAAATAGGTTAATTGAGCTTAATGAGTAAAGGAAAAGTACTAGTTGGACTATCTGGAGGAGTAGATTCGTCTGTTACAGCTTTATTGTTAAAAGAACAAGGTTATGAAGTACATGCTCTTTTTATGAAAAACTGGGATGATGATGATGGGTCTCCTTATTGCAGCGCAAAAGAAGATTTCATGGATGCAGTGTTTGTGTCTGATCAATTAAAAATTCCTTTAGAACAAATAAGTTTTTCAAAGGAATATAAAGAATCAGTATTTTCTTATTTTCTATCTGAATTAGTGACTGGAAATACACCTAATCCGGATATTTTATGCAACAGAGAGATTAAATTTAAAGAATTTTATAATTACGCAATGTCTAATGATTATGACTTTATAGCTACCGGGCATTATGCAATAACTGATAATCAAAGCTTATATAAAGGTAAAGATAATTCGAAAGATCAGTCTTATTTCTTACACGCAATAGATAAAGAAGTTTTGCAAAAAACCATATTCCCACTGGGAGAACTTAAAAAAGAGACTGTAAGACAAATAGCAAAAGAGAATAGACTCATAACAAGCAATAAAAAGGATAGCACAGGTATTTGTTTTATCGGTGAAAGGCCTTTCCCTGAATTTGTAGGGAACTATCTATCAGGTCAGGAAGGTAACATAATAAATGAGAATGATGATGTAATAGGAATTCATCAGGGATTAGTTTTTTATACCCTAGGGCAAAGACAAGGTCTAGGAATCGGCGGTGTTAAAGGATCTCCTGATCTTCCCTGGTATGTAGCTAAGAAGAATCTTAAAACTAATGAACTCTTATGCGTCCAAGGCAATGACCATCCTCTATTATTTTCTAGAGAATTGTCTACAAAGAATCTCTTTAAACTCGAAGATTCACTACCGACAAGCTTCGAGGGAACTGCCAAGGTAAGATACAGGCAGGAAGATCAGGGATGTGAAATCAATGTTGAAGATAATGCTTTGAATATAAAATTTCACAAACCGCAAAGATCTGTCACTCCAGGTCAATCAGTAGTAATTTATAAAAATGATAAATGTTTAGGTGGTGGAGAGATTTGCACTATTAATTAGCTGTATTTTCTCACATCTAGTAAGTTTCTTAATCTCAATCTCTCTCTTTAGAGATCTACTCTTATCGTGAGTATGTTCTTCATAAACAAGAGTGACTGGAAGCCGACTTTTAGTATATTTTGCTCCTTCACCAGAATTATGAGTATCAATTCTTTCAGAAAGACTATTACTAATTCCGGTATATAAACTGCCGTCAGAACACTTTAAAATATACACACACCATTTCATTCAGACAAAAGCAGAAGCGATCCAAAGGGTAAGGACAATAATAACAAACAACGTACAAAGCCAGGCCCTTATTCTGTCCTCTTTATCCATTAGGCTGAAGCTGAATCCAATTCACTTAATCTAGAATAAAGGTTAGAAATATTTTTATTTTCTTCACTAATAGTTTGACCAACAGAGGCTCCAAAATTTAAGAAGCAATAAAGCATAATGTCAGCTAGCGTAAATCTATCGCCACAAATAAATTCTTTTCCTTCAAGTTGTTTATCAAGCCACTGTAATCGTTCTTGTGCAATCATCTTTAAATCATCTGCAGCTTGAGGTATGAGATGTAATCTATCTTTAAAGAGTTCATATCCTTCAGCTGATCTAAAACCATTTGTTAAAGGCTCAATAATTTGTAGGTCAATTCTTCGAACCCACATTTTTGTCTCAGCTCTCTCTTCAGGTGTTTTACCGATAAGATCACTATGGCCATTTATTTCATCTAAAAATTCACAAATTGCTGTTATTTCTGATAGATAATCGCCATTATCTAGCTCTAAAGCAGGCATTTGACCGGAGGGGTTTCTTTTTAGATGTTCTTCTTGTCTATTTTCACCGGCCATCAAATCGACTTCAATTGTTTCAACATCAAGACCAAGTTCAGCTATAAACATTCTTACTACATGTGGGTTTGGACCCATTGAATTAAATAATTTCATTTCTTCTTAAGGCTCTTTTACAACCTCACCTCCTTTCATTACAAAATCTACTGTCTCAAGAATTGATATATCCATTAAGGGATTTCTTGAAACTCCAATTAAATCGGCATATTTACCTTTAACAATACTTCCTAAATTTTCTTTTTCATCTAATAAGTCAGCTGCATAGATAGTGGCACTCATTATGGCTTCTTTTGCAGGCATGCCTCCATCTACCATTAGAGAGAATTCTTTAGCATTTTCTCCATGCGGTGAAACTCCACTATCTGTTCCAAAAGCAATCTTGACGCCGGCTTGATAAGCCATTGAAAAGGTAGCTTGTAGCTTTGGACCAATTTCTAAGGCTTTCCTTTCTACAAAGGGAGGATAATAACCTTCCTGAAGAGCTTTTTCCGAAACCCATTTACCTGCTAAAAGAGTTGGAACGTAAAATATACCATTATCTCTCAGTAATGCTGCTCCTTCATTATCCATTAATGTTCCATGTTCTATTGAATCTACACCTGCCAAAACTGCTCTTTTAATCCCTTCAGCACCATGTGCGTGAGCGGCTACTTTAAATCCATAATCTTTAGCAGTCGAAACAATTGCCTTCATCTCATCTAAGGTCATCTGAGGATTTTGACCATCCTTAGTATTGCTGAGGACTCCGCCAGTTGCAGTAAATTTAATAAGATCAGCATTTTCTTTATAACGAAATCTTACTGCCTCCATAGCTTCTTCTTCTCCATTCATGACACCATCTTTAGGTCCTAAATCAGAGGTTAATTTTTGGTTAAGAGAGTTTGAAGGATCACCATGACCTCCTGTTGTAGATATAGTCTTTCCTGAAGAATAAATTCTGGGTCCGATTACAGTTCCATTATCGATAGCATTTCTGAGGGAAATAGTCACCGTATCTGAATCTCCCAAATTTCTAACTGTTGTAAAGCCTGCTATTAGTGTGTTTTCAGCATGTTTTGTTGCCCTGATAGCATAATCTGCAGCATTCAAAGTTACCCTCTCTAAATAAGCATTGCTTGAACTTTGGTTTGTTAGATGAACGTGCATGTCAATTAGCCCAGGTAAAATATAATAACCAGTAAGGTCTAGGTAAATATCATCAGGTTCTGGGTTAACGTATCCTTCAAGAACATTAGTTATTCTGTCTTGGTCGATGACGATTGACATTTGAGGTTCAATAGTCCCATTTTCAACATTAAATAAATAACCAGCATGAATTAATGTTCTAGCATGGATTGTAATGCTAATACTGAAAAAAACTAAAGCTAAAAACATTTTTACCATATCAATAGTTTGTATGTAGTTTATCTTCAAGGCAAGGAATAAAAACATTAAGTTATAATAGAAATATGAAATCTGAAAATCTTTTATCTATTTCGCCTTTAGACGGCAGATACAATCAATCTGTATCAGATTTAAGGCCTATAACTAGCGAATTCGGGCTAATTAAATACCGAGTTATCATTGAAATAAAATGGTTCCTGCACCTCTCAAGTAATTCGAAGATAAAAGAACTTCCTAAATTAAATATTAAAGAAATCACCTATCTCAATGATTTAATTAATAATTTTGATGTCAATGATGCTAAACGTATCAAAGCTATTGAGAGCAAAACTAATCATGATGTCAAAGCTATTGAATATTTCTTAAAAGAAAAATTTAAAAAACAAAAAAAACTAGACAAATATTCTGAATTTATACATTTTGCATGTACTTCTGAAGATATAAACAATCTTTCGTACGCTTTAATGATTAAAGATGCCTCAGCTATTATTGGTGCTTTAATTACTAAACTAGAAAGAAAAATTAAATCTCTGTCAAAAAGGTATTCAGGAAAATCAATGCTTTCAAGAACCCATGGTCAAAATGCTTCTCCTACTACTATGGGTAAAGAATTTTCAAACTACCTTCATAGAGTAAACAAAGTTTCAAATGAGATAAAGCGACATGAAATGACAGGGAAAATTAATGGAGCAGTAGGTAACTATAACGCTCATCATATTGCTTATCCAAATATTGATTGGGAGAAAGTATCCAAAGATTTTGTTAAAAGCTTAAAGCTTGATTTCAACAGTCACACTACTCAAGTTGAACCAAAAGACTCAATTGCCTTGCTGCTTGGTGATTATGTAAAGCTAAACAATGTTCTTATAGATTTAAGTAGGGATATTTGGGGGTACATTTCATTAGGCTATTTCAAACAGAAATTAAAAGATGGCGAAGTTGGTTCTTCAACCATGCCTCATAAGGTCAATCCTATAGATTTTGAAAATGCAGAAGGTAATTTAGGAATGGCTAATGCCAACTTAACTCATATTAGTAACACAGTTACCATATCAAGATGGCAAAGGGATCTGACAGACTCTACCGTCATGAGGAACCTAGGTTTATGTTTCGGATACATAAACATCGCACTCAATTCCTTATTAAAAGGTTTAGATAAACTTGAATTAAATAATGAAAAATTAATTGAAGATTTAAATGATTCTTGGGAAGTTCTTACTGAAGCTATTCAAACAATTATAAGAAAAAATAATATACCTAACGGTTATGAATTAATGAAGAAACTATCTAGAGGTAAAGATTTAAATAGATCTGATTTAATAAATTTCATAGAAAATATGGATATACCGCAGGACGAAAAGCAACGTCTTTTAGAATTAACACCTTTCTCCTATATAGGCTACGCAGAGAAGCTTTCTAGGACCTAAAAGTTAGTTGATTTATAACAATATCTGGTTAAACTTACGCCTCCTCAAAGCTAGATTTCATTTTGTTTTGATGAAATAGTTTTAGGCAATAATAGTCAATTCAAATAACGAAAAAGGGAGAAAAATGGCGTCTTATAAAGATTTAATACAAGAACTTACCGATCTAAAAAACAAAGGTAATGCTTCCAATGTAAACATTGAACCTAAAAGTGCAGCAAGAATGAAACTTCAAAATCAGTTTCAATCAGGTCTTGATATAGCCAGGTACACTGCGGCCATAATGAGAAAGGATATGGATGAGTATGATGCTAATCCAGAAGCTTATACACAATCTTTAGGCTGTTGGCATGGATTTATTGGACAGCAAAAACTTATTTCAATAAAGAAACATTTTGGAAATACAGATAAAAAGTATTTATATCTGTCTGGCTGGATGGTTGCTGCCTTGAGATCTGAGTTTGGACCTCTTCCAGACCAGTCCATGCACGAAAAAACAACAGTCGCATCTTTGATAAACGAACTTTATACCTTTTTAAAACAAGCAGATGCTAGAGAACTTGGAGACTTATTTAGACAATTAGACGAGGCTGAAGAAGACGCTAAAGCAGATATACAAAATAAAATAGATAACTTCCAAACACACATTGTTCCAATTATTGCAGATATTGATGCCGGTTTTGGAAATGAAGAAGCCACTTATCTAATGGCTAAACAAATGATTGAAGCCGGAGCCTGTTGTATTCAAATTGAAAATCAAGTTTCTGACGAAAAACAATGCGGACATCAAGATGGTAAAGTGACAGTCCCCCATGCAGATTTCTTGGCTAAAATAAATGCAGTTCGCTATGCTTTTTTAGAGTTGGGAGTCGATGACGGAGTGATAGTTGCAAGAACTGACTCTTTAGGGGCTGGTTTAACAAAGCAAATAGCAATTACTCATGAAGTAGGAGATCTTGGGGATCAATATAATTCTTTTCTAGATTTAGAAGTGGTTTCTGAGGATCAAATGAAACACGGTGATGTTCTCATCAACTATCATGGAAGAGTTGTTAGACCTAGAAGGCTTCCAAGCAATCTATATAGATTTATGGAGGGCACCGGTGAGGCGAGATGTATTTTAGATTCAGTTACCAGCCTTCAAAATGGTGCAGATCTTATTTGGATAGAGACAGAAAAACCTCACATTGGTCAAATTGGTGCAATGATGGATGAAATTAGAAAAGTTATTCCAAATGCAAAACTTGTTTACAACAATAGTCCTTCCTTTAATTGGACATTAAATTTTAGACAGCAAGTTTTTGATGCAATGGAGAAGGCTGGAAAAGATACTTCTGATTATGACAGAGATAATCTAATGGATGAAAAATATGACACAAGTGAACTTGGTCTAGAGGCTGATGAAAAAATAAGAACATTTCAAGCTGATGCTGCGAAGCAAGCTGGTATTTTCCATCATCTAATCACGCTCCCCACTTACCACACTGCAGCTTTATCCACTGATAATCTTGCAAAAGAATATTTTGGTGAAGAGGGTATGCTAGGCTATGTAAAAGGTGTTCAAAGAAAAGAAATACGTGAAGGCATTGCATGCGTTAAACATCAAAATATGGCTGGATCAGATATGGGAGATGATCACAAAGAATATTTTGCTGGAGAGGCAGCTCTGAAGGCTTCAGGTGAAGATAATACTATGAATCAGTTCTAATTAACTTTCATAAAAAAGGGAGCTTTGGCTCCCTTTTTTATTGTTCTATGCATTTAGATGGATTTCCTCCACACAACTCACATTCTCTTCCTGGTTCTAAACCAGCTAGCCCTCCACAGGAGCCGGTTATAGGTTTTTTTCCAAAGAGTACACCCACTGACATAATACCGATAATAGACATTAAAACAAAAAAGATTAAGAGCATTTCCAACATAGTTATATTTTAACTTGTTCAAGGTCGTCAGAAAATAGTAATTTAGTTTGACCTTCAATTTCTGTAATAAAAAGGGCTTTTATTCCTTCCTTATTAGAATAATTAATAGCCTGTTCTAATTTCATGGCATTGAGAGCTGTTGCAAGCGCATCAGCTTTCATTGCGTTTTCGGAAATAACAGTTACAGATTTTTTTGAAAAACTAGATGGAAATCCAGAAAAAGTATTCATGGTGTGACTAAATTCTTTTTCATCAAGGATTCTTGAATTTCTATAATCCCCTGAAGTTGCCAAGGCAAAAGAATCAAAACTAGAAGACAAAAAAGTATATATGATCTTGTCTTGATCTGATGGATTTACTATTCCAGCTTTCCAGGGCTGATCATTGGATTTTAAAGAAGTTGATCGAATCTCTCCTCCTATCTCAATAAAAAAGCTTTTGATGTTCTGTTGCTCATCTAAAAAATCATATACCTTGTCAATAACAAAACCCTTCGCTATTGATGAGAAATCTAATTCAATATCTTTAACTTTTTTAACTAAAAGGTTTGAGGAGTCTAGAATAACTGAACCGCAGCCAACTTGAGACGATAAATAAGATACCTCTTCCTCAGAAGGTTCTTCATAAACTTCATCAGGACCAAACCCCCACAGATTAACTAATTTGCCAATAGAAACGTCATAGATACCTTGAGTCTCTTTACATAAAGCTAAGGCATAATCTAAAACTTCTATAAAATCTTGAGTAACTGTTATCCATATGCCAACTTCAGCTTTATTTACTTTTGAAATCAAAGAATCGTCTAGATATGTAGACATTTCCTGGTTAACTTTTTGAAGGATGTTGAACGCTTTAAAGTGTGTATTTTGACTTGAAACTTCAGATTGAATTGAAATGCTATAGCCAGTACCCATGATACTGCCTTTAAAAATCTGAGTCTCAGCTATATCATCATTCTTGAAAATTAAGAATATGACAAAAACAAGAGCTAAAGAAGATAAAAAAATGCTTTGATTCAATTAGCTTCCAAAATCATCAAATTTAATTGCTTCTGGCTCCACGCCCAAGCTATCTAACATATCAAAACATGCAGCCATCATTGGAGGCGGACCACACATATAATATTCACAATCTTCTGGTGAAGGATGATCCTTTAGATATTGATCATGAATGACTTGATGGATGAAGCCTGTATGCCCTTCCCAATTGTCTTCAGGTAAAGGATCAGATAAGGCTACATGCCATTCAAAATTATCATGTTCTTCTGCTAATTTGTCATATTCATCTGTGTAGAACATTTCTGTTAAGCTTCTAGCTCCGTAAAAGAAAGTGATTTTGCGTTTAGAGTTTAATCTCAGTAATTGATCAAAAATATGAGATCTCATTGGCGCCATACCTGCACCGCCACCAATAAACACCATCTCTGCGTCAGTCTCTTCAGCAAAAAATTCCCCAAAAGGTCCAAAAATAGTGAGAGTATCGCCTTGTTTTAAATTAAAAATATAAGAACTCATTTCACCTGCAGGAAAATCTGTACCAGGAGGAGGTGAAGCAATTCTGATATTGAATTTCATTATTCCTTTTTCATTTGGATAATTGGCCATAGAGTAAGCTCTAATGACTGGTTCAAGTGTCTTTGAGGAGTTCTCCCAAACACCAAATCTATCCCAATCTCCATGATATTCTTCTTCAATATCAAAAGATTTATAATCTAATTCATATGGAGGAATTTCCATTTGAACATAACCGCCAGCTTTAAAAGCAACTTCTTCTCCTTCAGGTAATTTGAGAACAAGTTCTTTAATAAAAGTCGCAACATTTTTATTTGAAATAACTTCACATTCCCATTTCCTAGCACCAAAGACTTCGTCTGGTACTACTATTTCCATATCGTCTTTCACAGGAACTTGGCAAGATAGCCTCCAACCTTCCTTTTTTTCTTTATTAGTAAAATGAGATTCTTCAGTTGGAAGAATAGATCCTCCACCACTTATAACCTTACATTTACATTGAGCACAAGTTCCGCCTCCACCACAGGCAGATGATAAGAATAAATTCTGCGCAGCTAAAGTTTGCAGCAATTTTCCTCCAGCCTCTACCTCAATTGATTTCGCAGCATCGTTCATAGATATATTGATATTACCTGAAGAAACTAAAAGTTTCCTTGCACCAAGAATTACAAAAACCATCAAATTAACTGCAATTGTAAAAACAAGTACACCAAGCACGATTTCATTTTGAATAAAGTTCATTTTATAAAGATATTCCTCCGAATGATAAAAAACCAAAACACATTAATCCTACTGTTATGAAGGTTATACCCAACCCTTGCAGGCCCTCAGGTATATCGGCATATTTTAGCCTCTCTGTTATTCCAGCTAAAGCAACAATAGCAAGGGCCCAACCAGTTCCTGCCCCCAGTCCGTAAACTATACTTTCAGTAAATTCAAGATTTCTTTCAATAGAAAAAAGTACTCCACCTAGAATTGCACAGTTAACTGTAATTAAAGGTAAAAATACACCAAGTGCATTATAAAGGGCTGGTATATAACGATCTAAAAACATTTCTAATATTTGTACTAAAGCCGCAATTATTCCTATGTAACATATGAGTCCTACGAAATGTAAATCTGAACCAGGAAAGAGTGCATCTGCTTTTAAGAAATAATTGAAAATTAAGTTATTTATTGGCACTGCAAGCCCTAATACAACAATAACAGCAATACCTAAACCAATCGCAGGTTGGATTCTTTTAGAAATGGCAAGAAAAGTACACATGCCAAGAAAAAAGTTGATTGCTATATTCTCAATGAAGACAGCTTTAATAAAAATACTAAGATAAGCTTCTAGCATTAAACTGCTCCCTTTTCACTTTCAAGACTATTTTTAGATATCTTAAATTCTGGCTCTTCTATTTGTTCTGTTTTCCATTGTCTGAGTGCCCATATAGTGAATCCTATGATGAAAAAAGAACTTGCTGGAGTTAAGAAAAAGTTATTTGCAAGATACCATCCACCATTAGTTGTCAGAGGCATTATTTCGATTCCATAAAATGTTCCAGCACCTACGAATTCTCTTATGATGGCAATAACAATTAAGATGACGCTGTAACCAAGCCCATTACCAAAACCATCAATGGCCCATTCTTCATGGCAAAGGCTTCTGCTCTGCCCATAACTATACAATTAGTAACGATTAAACCGACAAATACTGACAATGTCTTACTACTCTCATAATCGAAGGCTTGAAGGACTTCATCTACAAGCATCACGAGTGTGGCTATTATAGATATCTGTACAATGATTCTAATATTCGTTGGGATATGATTTCTTATAAGAGATACAGAAAGATTTGACAAGGTTACAACGGTAGTTAGAGCAACACACATTATTAATGTTATGTAGAGGTTGCCTGTAACAGCAAGAGCAGAACAAATGCCTAATATTTGCAGTGCAATAGGATTATCATTGAAGATAGGATTGAGTAAAACTTCTTTCGCTTTAGACATCTTTTACCTCACTTTGCTTAAGTCGATCTATTAGAGGCCCGTAACCCATATCACCAAGCCAAAAAGAAAGTAAATTTGTAACTCCATTACTTGTAATGGTTGCACCAGATAAGCCATCTACTTGATATTTTGCAAGAGTACTGTTTTTATCAACGGAGCCTTTAATTACAGAAATAAGGATATCTCCAGAATCAGAATAGATAACCTTTCATAGTCCCCCATAGTCCATAACCTCTTACAGGCAAGATAACTGCGTTTAAAGAATCGAAATCATAGTGAAGATAAACTGTTTGGAAATTCTCACGTCTTTTTAGAAGAGCAATGTCATTTTCAGAGGTCAGTTCAATAGATGTAGCTGGATTTCTAGAATAGGCGCTTTCCTCATAATCAGCTATACTAATTTCAGAATCAAACTCACCAGTTTCTAGATTAACTATTCGTGCTTCTATAGACTGAAAAAGCACTGTTACGTCAGTATCTTCGTCAAGCAAACCAGCAGCAGAAAGTATCTTACTTTGTTTGTCGAGTGTCTTGTTAGCTTCTTGAAGATCTCTAAGTTCAACGGCTGAAAAAGATATTAAAGCAGAGCAGACGAGGCATAGTGAGACTGCAACAATGAGAGTTTTTCTGATTGTATCGTTATTGTTCATTAACTTGCCCTCCTCAATCTTTGTTTGATATTTCTCTCTTGAACAAAATGATCAATAAGTGGCGCAAATAAATTTGCAAATAAAATTGCCAGCATCATACCTTCTGGATAAGCCGGATTAACAACTCTTATCAATACCACCATTACTCCAATTAAAATTCCGTAATACCATCTACCTAAATTTGTATGAGAACCAGAAACTGGCTCGACAGCCATAAATGTCAGACCGAAAGCGAAGCCTCCAATTACTAAGTGCCAGTGAAAAGGCAATGAGAACATTGGATTGCTATCTGAACCTATTAAATTAAATAATTCTGATGTTAAGAATGTTCCTAGTAAGACTCCGGCAATAATCCGCCATGAAGCAATCCTTGTATACAGAAGAACTATCAAACCTATAAGAATAAACAAAGTTGAAGTTTCACCTATTGAACCCGGAATTGAGCCAAAAAATGCGTCACTCCATGAATATTGAGCCTGTATTCCGTTAAGACCTTCTTGCGCCCCTATTCCTAATATTGTTGGTGAGCTATAACCGTCAACTGCAACCCAAACAGAATCGCCAGACCAATCGACTGGGTAGGCAAAATAAAGAAATGCTCGTCCAGCTAAAGCGGGATTTAAAAAGTTTTTTCCTGTACCTCCAAATATTTCTTTGGCAACAACGATACCAAAACTTATTCCAACTGCCACTTGCCATAGTGGAGCATCGGGAGGACAACATAATGCAAATAAGACAGTTGTTACAAAAGCACCTTCATTGATTTCATGCCCTCTGAAAATGGCAAATACTACTTCCCATGCTATTCCTACTATAAAAGTAACAAGATATATGGGTATGAAATAGCACGCTCCAAACCAAATACAGTCCAATATACTTTTAGGATCATAGTTGCAAAATATATCTATAAAAAAGAAATGCCAATCATCTTTATTTATAGTTCCCAATTCTTCAAAGGCAGCGAGTGACTGATATCCCAAGTTATACATGCCATAAAACATAGCAGGAAATGTAGCCATCCAAACCACAACCATAACTTTTTGTAGATCTACACTATCTCTTACGTGAACAGAACCAAAAGTTCTTTTATCAGAAGAATAAAAAAGATTCTCAACAACATCATATATGGGAAAGTATTTTTCTAAAGAACCCCCACTAGTGAACCTAGGTTTTAAACCATCTAGAAATTTTCTTAAAGGTTTCATCTATCCCTCAACCTCAATTTTAGTGAGTCCAGCTCTTAGTAAAGAACCAAAATCATATTTTCCTGGGCAGATATAGCTACATAAAGAAAGATCTTCTTCATCTAACTCTAGTCCCCCTAATGCTTGTAATTTTTCTGTGTCTAATAAAACAATGTTTCTAAGGAGCATTATTGGCAACATGTTGAATGGTAAAACTTCTTCGTATGAGCCAATTGGCACTATTGGACGATCTGAACCATTCATCAAAGCTTTAAATTTAAAAACTTTCTTGGGAAATAAGGAAGAGAGAAATACTGGCATCTTTGAAAATTTTCTTGGACCAGGAGTAAGCCAGTTCATAAACTCTCTATCTTTAGAATTGGGCTCAGCTATTACTGAAATTTGATTATGGTATCTCCCTAAATAAGCAAAGGGGCCGATAGCTTCTCTTCCAGATATGATTGATCCTGAAATAATTCTATTTTCTCTCTGCGTCAGTTCTCCTGCAGTTATTTCATCTGTAGAGGCTCCTAGTCTTGTTCTAATGTAGCTCGGACTGTTTACTTGAGGTCCAGCCAAAGAAATTATTCTATCGATACCAATATGACCAGAATTAAATAACTTTCCTATCGCAATAATATCTTGATAACCAATAGTCCAATTAACATTGGTTAAAGAAGCGGGAGAAATAAAATGCATATGAGTTCCTACGAGCCCTGCAGGATGTGGGCCAGAGAATATATGTCTCTTTAGCTGGTCATCTTCTTGTATTTCAAGTGAAGAATTATTAGAAACAGAGATATGAATTGGACACTCAACTAATT
>LULK01001428.1_pt1 | contig 16674 bp, 12 predicted proteins | sample 728181 | NCBI WGS metagenome assembly LULK01 (sample SAMN03860291, study PRJNA289734) | marine metagenome | biome: seawater column; feature: ocean; material: water; isolation source: Red Sea water column Station 169 - depth 10m | place: Saudi Arabia: Red Sea | collected 2011-10-15 | depth 10 m | reverse complement strand
AAATAGGATGCTTATGAACGGGCTCATATAGCTCAGCGGTAGAGCACTTGCTTGGTAAGTAAGAGGTCACCGGTTCAAGTCCGGTTATGAGCTCCATTAATAAAAAATTTAGAGAGGCATAAAAAAATGGCTAGAGAAAAATTCGAGAGAAATTTACCACACGTTAATGTCGGTACCATTGGTCACGTAGATCATGGAAAAACAACGCTTACTGCTGCTTTAACAAAGGTTGCTGCAGAAGTATATGGTGGTGATGCAGTTGATTTTGCAAATATCGATAATGCTCCGGAAGAAAGAGAAAGAGGTATAACTATTGCTACTTCTCACGTTGAGTATGTATCAACAGCAAGACACTATGCACACGTTGACTGTCCAGGTCACGCTGACTACGTTAAAAATATGATTACAGGTGCTGCGCAGATGGATGGAGCAATATTAGTTGTTAGTGCTGCAGATGGCCCTATGCCACAAACAAAAGAACACATTCTGTTGGCAAGACAGGTAGGCGTGCCTCATGTTGTAGTTTATATGAATAAAGCTGATCAAAATGACGATCCTGAGATGCTTGAATTAGTAGAAATGGAAATAAGAGAGCTACTAAATGAATATGATTTCCCTGGAGACGATACACCAATAATCGTAGGGAGTGCCCTCAAAGCTCTTGAGGGAGATACTTCTGATATTGGAGTCCCATCAGTACAAAAGCTCATTGAAACTCTAGATAGCTATGTCCCTGAACCAGAAAGACCAGTAGATGGTGACTTCTTAATGCCGATCGAAGATGTTTTTACAATTTCAGGAAGAGGAACTGTTGTTACAGGAAGAATCGAAACAGGCGTTGTAAATACAGGTGATCCACTTGAAATAGTTGGTATCAAAGAAACAAGTTCTACCACATGTACTGGTGTTGAAATGTTTAGAAAATCACTTGATGAAGGAAGAGCTGGCGAAAACTGCGGTATTCTTTTAAGAGGTGTTGAAAGAGATGCTGTTGAAAGAGGACAAGTTTTAGCAAAACCAGGTTCAATAACACCGCATACTAAGTTTAAATGTAAAGTTGTTGTTTTGAAAAAAGAAGAGGGTGGAAGGCATTCACCATTTATGAGCAACTATAGACCTCAGTTCTACTTCAGAACTACTGATGTAACTGGTGCTTGTGAAAAACTTTACGATGATAAAGGTACTGATGTTGAAATGGTAAATCCAGGCGATACTGTCACAATGGATGTTTCGTTAATTGTTCCAATTGCAATGGAAGCTGGATTATTATTTGCGATTAGAGAAGGCGGTAGAACTGTGGGTTCTGGCCAAGTACTTGAAATTATAGAGTAATTAAAGATTAATTAGCCGAGACATTAATGTCTCGGCTTACTTGTCTTTAAAGAATATGAAAAAAAGTTTTAGGCCAGTGGCTCAATTGGTAGAGCATCGGTCTCCAAAACCGGAGGTTGGGGGTTCGAGTCCCTCCTGGCCTGCCAATTGGAAAAAACTGGTAGAGAGTGAATTATGAGTAAAGGGTCAACTTCAAATGCACTTGATAAAGTCAAATGGCTTGTAGCTATTTTAGTATTTACTGCAGCCGTAGTAGGCAATAGTTACTTCGTTGAAGTAGCATTTCTATATAGGGTATTAGGCGTTGTAGCTCTTTTTATCATTGGCCTAGGTGTAATTTCAATAACTAATTTCGGATCAAATTCTATAAAACTTATGAAAGAATCAAGGACTGAGATCAGAAAGGTTGTTTGGCCAACAAGAATGGAGACTACACAAACTTTTATGATCGTGTTTGGATCCATCGTCGTTTTATGTTTATTTTTTTGGGGACTAGAATCTTTGTTGAGTTTTTTAACAAGTTTGGTGTTAGGTTAAAAGATGGATTGGTATGTAATACAGGCTTATTCAGGATATGAACAAAAAGTTAAGGCAGCTTTGGAAGAAAGGATAATGTTAAATAATTTATCAGATAAATTTGGTGAGATTTTAATTCCCACAGAACAAATTGTTGAACTTAAAGCTGGTACAAAAAAGACAACAGAGAGAAAGTTTTTTCCTGGATATATTTTGATACAAATGAATTTAGAAGATGACTCTTGGCAGTTAGTTCAATCCACTCCAAGAGTATCTGGTTTTGTTGGAGGTACGAGAGATAAGCCTTTGCCAATATCAGAGGATGATGTGAAAAGCATTATTAACAGAATTGAAGTTGGCGAAGATGCACCTGCTCCAAAAACAATTTATGAGCCTGGCGAAGTTATAAGAGTTTGTGATGGTCCTTTTAATGATTTCAATGGTGTAGTCGAGGAAGTAGATTATGAGAGAAATATTGCAAAAGTATCTGTTCAGATTCTTGGAAGAGCAACACCAGTGGAATTAGATTTTATACAAATTGAGAAGACATAATGGCAAAGAAATTAGCTAACGTATTAAAATTACAAATACCTGCTGGAGGAGCAAATCCAAGCCCGCCTGTTGGTCCTGCATTAGGTCAAGTCGGTCTTAACATAATGGATTTTTGTAATGCATTTAATTCTGCAACCCAAGATTCTGAAAAAGGAATTCCTTTACCAGTTGTCATTAATGTATATGAAGATAAATCATTTGATTTTGTTGTTAAGACTCCGCCAGCTGCTGTTTTAATTAGAAAGGCTTTAAAAATTGAAAAAGGAAGTGGCGAACCTAATAGAGAAAAAGTAGGTAAATTGACAAGAGCGCAACTTGAAGAGATTGCAAAAGCTAAGGAACCTGATTTAAATGCAAATGATATAGATGCAGCTGTAAAAATTATTGCTGGGACTGCCAGAAGTATGGGAGTTGAAACAGAGCTATGACAAAGTTAACAAAGAAACAAAAAACTCTTCAGGAAAAATACGATTCTAATAAAGTTTATTCTATTGAAGAAGCTATGGAAATTATTCAATCAGTAAAGTCTAATAAGTTTGATGAATCAATAGATATATCTGTCAAGCTAGGCGTAGATCCTAACAAATCAGATCAAAACGTAAGAGGCGCAGTTACATTGCCTAATAGTCTTGGCAAAGAGGTTATAGTGGCGGTATTTGCCGATGGTGATAAAGCGTCAGAGGCAGAAGCAGCTGGTGCAGACTTTGTTGGAATGGAAGATTTAGCTGAGAAGTTTCAAAAAGAAAATTTACTTGTTGATGTAGTTATTTCAACTAATGCAGCTATGAAAGTTGTTGGGAAACTTGGTCAGGTGTTAGGACCTAAAGGTTTAATGCCTAATCCAAAAACAGGAACAGTATCTGATGATGTTGCTTCTGCAATTAAGAATGTAAAAGCTGGCCAGGTAAGGTTTAGAACTGACAAAAACGGAATTATTCATGGAAGCATTGGAAGAGTAAGTTTTGATGGTTCAAAAATTAAAGCAAACGCAGTTGCTTTACTTGAAGAGCTAAAAAAACTAAAACCAGCTTCTGCAAAAGGTATGTATATTGGAAATATTGCCTTAAGCAGTACTATGGGACCTGGAGTAAAAATTAGTTCAGGCGATTTAATATAAGTTTTGGTTTTATAGGAATATAAAACCAGATAGTTGCGTTTACGCAGCCGTCAAAGACCGTAGGTGTCGAAAGACTTAATTTCCTACGCAGGTGGTGTTCAAATTGTAATTTACAATTTGTCGCCAAACAGCCGAAAGGCTTTAATTGGAGAATTGCTGTGGCATTATCTAAAAATGAAAAAGTAAAGATTGTTGAAGAAGTTAAAGAAGTTGCATCTAGTGCATCTACCTTAGTTATTTCTGATGCAAGAGGTTTAAAAGTATCTGAACTTACTGAGATCAGAACCAAAGCAAATCAATCTGGAATTCACATTCAGGTAATAAAAAATTCATTGGCTAAATTAGCTTTTGAAGGTACTGATTTTGGATGCTCAGATGAAGTGCTAACTGGACCTTCTTTATTTGCTTTTTCTTTTGATGAACCAGGTGCAGCAGCAAAATTGCTTAAATCATATGCTAAAAACTTTGATGACTTAGAAATCAAAGCTTTAGTTGTTGAGGGGCAATTGCTCGATGGTGGACAAATAGATATTTTAGCTAAGCTTCCATCGAGAGATGAGGCATATGGCTTAATAGCTAATGTTCTTCAAGCTCCTGTTAGTAAATTTGCTACTTTGTTAAATGAGGTACCAAGTAAGCTTGCTAGAGTTTTAACAGCAGTTCGTGACAGTAAAGAGGCATCTGCCTAAATTATAAGGAGAAAAAAATGGCAACTAGTAAAGATGATATTTTAAAAGCAATAGAGGAAATGTCAGTTATGGATCTCGTAGATCTTATTTCTGCTATTGAAGAAAAATTTGGTGTTACAGCAGCGGCAGCTGTTGCAGCAGCTCCAGCAGCAGCTAGTGGTGATGGTGACGCACCTACAGCAGAAGAAAAGGATGAGTTTGATGTTGTTTTATCAGCAGCAGGAGATCAAAAAGTTCAAGTAATTAAAGCTGTAAGAGCAATCACTGGATTAGGATTAAAAGAAGCTAAAGATATGGTTGATGGTGCACCAAGTACTTTAAAAGAAGGTGTAAAAAAAGAAGAAGCAGAAGGAATGTTAGCTCAGCTTACAGAAGCTGGAGCTACCGGTGAGCTTAAATAACTATTAACTATAAAAACATTTAACAGGGCGCATTTATGTCATACAGCTATACGGAAAAGAAAAGAATAAGAAAGAATTTTGGAACCTTTGCTAAGGTTATGGATTTACCAAATCTTATTGAAACCCAAACTAAATCTTATGCAGAATTTCTTCAAGCTGATGTGGCTCCTGACAAACGAAAAAAACAAGGTCTTGAAGAGGTTTTTCAAACTTTGTTTCCTATAAAAAGTGTTTCAGGAAATGCTGCCTTGGAGTATGTTTCATATGAACTTGGTAAAAATACTTATGATGTCCAAGAATGTTTAATTCAAGGATTATCATATTCAGCTCCATTAAGAATTAAGGTTAAATTGGTTCTATTTGATAGAGACTCAAATTTTAAAGAAGTAAAAGATATTAAAGAGGGCGAAGTATTTATGGGAGAAGTCCCATTAATGACAGAAGATGCATCATTTATTATCAATGGAACTGAGAGAGTTGTTGTATCTCAACTGCATAGATCACCTGGTGTTTTTTATGATCATGACAAAGGTAAAACACATTCGTCAGGAAAGGTTCTATACTCTGCAAGAATAATTCCTTATAGAGGATCTTGGTTAGATTTTGAATTTGATCCAAAAGATATCTTGTTTAGTAGAATTGATAGAAGAAGAAAGATTCCTGCAACCATAATGCTTAGAGCATTAGATATGGGCACAGAAGAAATCTTATCGGAGTTTTACGAAGAAGAATTATTTACTCTCGATAAAGATTCAGTAAAAGTTGAATTAGTTCCTGAAAGATTAAGGGGCGAAACATTGCCTGTAGATATTAAAGTAAAAAGTAAAGTATATGTTGAGGCAGGAAAAAGAATTACTGCTAGACATATTAAAGAATTAACTAATTCAAAAGCATCTCAGATATCCCTTTCAGATGAATTCCTTTTAGGTAAAGTTTTATCCAAAGATATATTCAACACCGAAACAGGAGAAGTATTATTTTTAGCAAACACAGAAATTGATGAACAAGTTTTAGAAGATATCAAGAGTAATAATTTAAAAGAAATAAAATGTCTCTACATTAACGAGTTAGACAAAGGCCCATACATATCAAATACCTTGAGAGCAGATCCAACAACTAATCGATTGGAAGCTCTTGTTGAAATTTATAGAATGATGAGACCAGGAGAGCCACCAACAAAAGATTCGGCTGAAACCTTATTTACTAACTTGTTTTTTAATGATGAAAGATATGATTTATCTGAAGTCGGAAGAATGAAATTTAATAGAAGGTTAAAACTTGATGAAAATAAAGAAAATCCGCACATATTAGACAAGAAAGATATCATTGAAGTCATGAAAGGCATCGAATTAGGGCCTCAAGACCTAATTAATGCTAAGCCTGTCACTGCAGCCATAAAAGAGTTTTTTGGTTCGAGTCAGCTTTCACAATTCATGGATCAAAATAATCCTCTTTCTGAAATTACTCACAAGAGAAGAGTTTCAGCTTTAGGTCCTGGTGGATTAACCAGAGAAAGAGCTGGATTTGAGGTAAGAGATGTACATCCAACTCATTATGGAAGGGTTTGTCCAATTGAGACTCCAGAAGGACCCAATATTGGACTAATTAATTCATTTGCTTCTTATTCTAGAACTAATCAATATGGATTTATTGAAACGCCTTATAGAAAAGTAACAAATGGTAAAGTAACCGATGAAATTATTTATCTTTCAGCTATAGATGAGGCTGAGCATGTCATTGCTCAAGCAAATGTAATGCTTGATAAAAATAACAGATTTATTGATGAACTCGTTGCCGTTAGACACGCAAATGAGTTTGAGTTGATGTCTCCTGACAGAATAGATTTAATGGACGTATCACCTCAGCAAGTGGTATCCATTGCAGCTTCGTTAATTCCTTTCCTTGAGCATGATGATGCAAATAGAGCTTTAATGGGTTCAAATATGCAACGTCAAGCAGTCCCAGTATTAAGATCTGAAAAACCTCTTGTTGGTACTGGCCTAGAAACTGTTGTTGCGAGAGATTCTGGAGTATGTATTGTTGCTAGAAATTCTGGTGTTGTTGAAAGTGTTGACGCGTCAAGAATAGTTGTAAGGGTAACTGACAAAAAATCAAAAACAGCATCAGATGTCTATAATTTAATTAAGTATACAAGGTCTAATCAAAATACATGTATAAATCAACGTCCAATTGTAAAAGCTTGTGATACTGTAAAAGCAGGTGATATCCTTGCTGATGGACCATCTGTTGATAATGGTGAACTTGCTTTGGGTCAAAATATCCGAATTGCTTTTATGCCTTGGAATGGATATAACTTTGAGGATTCAATTTTAATTTCTGAAAAAGTTGCAAGAGAAGACAGATTTACCTCAATTCATATTCAAGAAATTGTATGTATTGCAAGAGATACTAAATTAGGCTCAGAAGAAATTACAGCAGATATACCAAATGTTGGAGAGGGGTCTCTAAACAAACTTGATGAATGCGGAATAGTCTATGTTGGAGCTGAAGTAGAGCCTGGAGACATTCTTGTCGGAAAAATTACGCCTAAAGGTGAAACTCAATTATCACCGGAAGAAAAATTATTAAGAGCAATCTTTGGTGAAAAAGCTTCTGACGTTAAAGATACATCACAGAGGTCTAGCTCTAAAGGAACTGTCATTGGAGTTGAAGTTTTTACAAGAGACGGAATGGAAAAAGATGAAAGGACTCTTGCAATAGAACAAGATCATTTAGATCAGTCCAAAAAAGATGCTGATGATGAAGCAGCTGTTGTAGAACAAGCAACAAAAAGAAGACTTTCCGAATTATTAAAATCTAATAAAGTTGTTAAGGGCAATGGTGTTAAAAAAGGAGAAATTTTGACTTCCGAAAAATTAGATAGCCTTAAAATTAATGATATTTTCTCAATTAGGATTGCCAAGGAAGCAACTAACAATATCATTGAGGAAACAGAGACTTCTTATAAGCAGTTTATCAAAGATATCAAATCTAGATTTGAAGAAAAGAAATCAAAAATAATAAGAGGACACGATTTAGCCCCTGGCGTCATCAAAATAGTGAAAGTTTACTTAGCTATTAAAAGAAGAATACAACCAGGTGATAAAATGGCAGGAAGGCACGGTAATAAAGGAGTAATTTCTGAGATAATGCCTGTTGAGGACATGCCATATGATGATAATGGAAATCCAATTGATATTGTTTTAAATCCGCTTGGTGTTCCATCAAGAATGAATGTTGGTCAAATTCTTGAAACTCATATGGGATCTGCTGCAAAAGGCATAGGAGACAAAATAGATGTCATGTTAAAAGAAAATGCCAAGCCAGCTGAACTCAAAGACTATCTTGACAAGCTTTATAATAAAAATGCTGCAAATAAAGAAGATATTCAATCTTTCAATAACACTGAAATTAATGAATTAGCTAATAATCTTAGAAAGGGTTTGCCGATCGCTACCCCAGTTTTTGATGGAGCTAAAGAGAGTGAAATTAAAGATCTTCTTAAATTAGCTGATTTACCCGAATCAGGACAAATTACATTATTTGATGGAAGAACCGGTAATAAATTTGATAGTCCTGTCACAGTTGGATACATGTATATGATCAAATTAAATCATTTGGTTGATGATAAGATGCATGCAAGATCAACAGGTTCATATAGTTTAGTCACACAGCAGCCTCTTGGTGGTAAAGCACAATTTGGCGGTCAAAGATTTGGAGAAATGGAAGTATGGGCTTTAGAGGCCTATGGTGCCTCATATACTCTTCAAGAAATGCTTACTGTTAAATCAGATGATGTTTCTGGAAGAACAAAAATGTATAAAAATATTGTTGATGGTACTTATGAAATGGACGCTAATGTACCTGAGTCATTTAATGTACTCAGTAAAGAAATTAAGTCATTAGGCATAAACATAGAATTAGACGAAGAAAAATAGGAGATAAAATTGAGAGACTTATTAAAATCTTTAAAAACTAGCCAAGCTGATTTTACATCAATCTCGGCAGGTTTAGCTTCTCCCCAGGTCATAAAATCTTGGTCATTTGGAGAGGTTAAAAAACCTGAAACCATCAACTACAGAACATTTAAACCTGAAAGAGACGGTTTATTTTGTGCGAAAATTTTTGGCCCAGTAAAGGACTATGAATGCATATGTGGTAAGTATAAAAGGATGAAGCATAGAGGAGTAGTTTGTGAAAAGTGTGGAGTTGAAGTTACATTAGCTAAAGTTAGAAGAGAAAGAATGGGACATATCGATCTTGCAGCACCAGTTGCACATATATGGTTCCTAAAATCTTTACCCTCAAGAATAGGATTGTTGCTTAATGTTACATTGAGAGAAATTGAAAGGGTGCTTTATTTTGAAAGTTATATAGTTACTGATCCAGGTATGACACCTCTTGAAAAAGGAGACATTCTTACAGAAGAAGAGTGGGTTGAAACCTATGAGCAATATGGAGATGATTTTGATTCAGGCATGGGTGCTGAAGCTGTTCAAAAGTTACTTCAAGAGATTGATATCGATGATGAAATAAGAATTATTAGAGAGGAAATTCCACAAACCAACTCGGAAACCAAATTAAAAAAATTATCAAAACGATTAAAGTTATTAGAAGCATTTAAAGATTCTGGTAACAAACCAGAATGGATGATAATGGATGTATTACCAGTTCTGTTGATGCGCTTTTAGATAATGGAAGAAGAGGAAGAGTAATTACAGGAACAAATAAAAGACCATTAAAATCCCTTGCAGATATGATTAAAGGAAAGGGAGTAAGATTTAGACAAAATCTTCTAGGTAAAAGAGTAGATTATTCTGGTAGATCAGTGATTGTAGCTGGGCCAAATCTAAAACTTCATCAATGTGGTTTACCAAAGAAAATGGCTTTAGAGCTTTTTAAGCCATTTGTTTATGGAAAGCTTGAAAATCGAGAACTTGCAACAACAATAAAGGCTGCAAAAAAACTAGTTGAGAGAGAAACTCCTGAAGTATGGGAGGTTTTGGAAGAAGTTATAAGAGAGCATCCTGTTCTTTTAAATAGAGCGCCAACTCTTCATAGATTAGGACTTCAAGCATTTGAACCAAAGCTAATCGAAGGTAAAGCCATCCAATTACACCCTCTTGTTTGTGTTGCTTTTAATGCAGACTTTGATGGTGATCAAATGGCAGTTCATGTGCCGTTAACTCTCGAAGCACAACTAGAAGCAAGAGCTTTAATGATGTCTACTAATAACATTTTATCTCCAGCTGACGGATCTCCAATTATCAATCCCACACAAGATGTTGTTTTGGGACTTTATTATATGACAAGAGATAATGCTAACGCTTCCGGTGGGGGAAGAGTCTTTAGTAATCCTGATGAGGTACTAAGAGCATATGAGACTGGAAATTTAGAAGTTCACTCTCCTGTGAAAGTAAGAATTGTTCATGAAGATGGAGAAACTACATTAGAAGATACTACTGTAGGTAGAGTTATTATTTGGAGAATTACACCAGTTGAAGTCGGTTTCAACAATATTAATAATGTATTAAATAAAAAGTCAGTCTCAAGATTGGTGGATATTTCATATAGAAAAGCTGGTTTAAAGAAGACTGTAATTTTTGCTGATCAATTAATGTATCTAGGTTTTGATTTTTCTACAAGATCCGGTTCTTCAATTGGGGTGAATGATTTTGTGATACCTGAAGAAAAAGCAAAGATCATAGAAAGCTCTGAAAAAGAAGTTAAGGCAATTGAAAAGCAATTTGATTCAGGTCTTGTCACACGAGGAGAAAGATACAACAAAGTCATTGATATTTGGTCGAGAGCAAATGAACAAGTTGCAAAAGCAATGATGGAAAAAATTAGTACAGAAACTGCTACATCGCCAGATGGTGAAAAAATTAATCAGTCTTCATTTAATTCTGTTTACATATATGCAGATTCTGGAGCAAGAGGGTCACCAGCTCAGATTAGACAGCTTTCAGGCATGAGAGGTTTAATGTCTAAGCCAGATGGCTCGATTATTGAGACACCAATAACTGCTAACTTCAGAGAGGGTTTGTCAGTTCTGCAGTATTTTATATCTACTCATGGAGCCAGGAAGGGCTTGGCAGATACAGCACTCAAAACAGCTAACTCTGGATATTTAACCAGAAGATTATGTGATGTCTCTATGGATTCAGTAATCAATATTGATGATTGCGGAACATCTGAGTCTATAACAGTGACATCAATTATTGATGGTGGAGAAATTATTCAAGCCCTAACCGATAGAATTTTAGGTAGAGTAATTGCTGAACCTATTCTTGATGAAGAAGGAAAAGAACTCTTCCCTGTAAATACAATGCTTGATGAAGATGCTGTTAAAAGAATAGATGAACTGAATTTGTCTAGCTTAAAAATCAGGTCACCAATGACATGTGATGCTCCAATAGGAGTATGTGCTAAATGCTACGGTCGTGATCTTGCTAGAGGACATCTTGTTCATAGAGGTGAGGCAGTAGGTGTAGTTGCTGCACAATCAATTGGAGAGCCTGGAACACAGTTAACCATGAGAACTTTCCATATTGGTGGCGCTGCTTCAAGCTCATCAGAGGATAATGCAATTTATAATAAAAATGCTGGCGCAGTATCATTTTCCGATGATATGAAAACTGTTACTAATAAAGATAAATTGGAAGTAGTTGTATCTAGAAATGCAATGTGTTCAATTTCGGATGTAAATGGAAAAATCATTGAACAATACAGAGTTCCTTATGGAGCTGTTCTAGAGGTTGATAGTACCGATGACTTAGAAGATGGAGTTAAAGTCGCTTCATGGGATCCATATACAAGACCGATAATTTCTGAAACATCTGGAAAAGTGAAATTTATAGATATCGATGATGGGGTTACAGTCAGAGAACAATTAGATCAGCTCACTGGACTATCGAGTATAGAAATTATTGAAGTTGCTGATAGACCATCAGCAGGAAGAGATATGGTACCTACTATTGAGATAGTTGACACAAAAGGAAAAACTGTTTTGGTTGGTGAATATAAGCAACCAGCTCAATATCCACTTCCAGCTGGCGGATTAGTCAATTTAAGAGATGGCCAAAAAATTACAGCAGGTGAAGTAATCGCAAGGATGCCATTAGTTGCCTCAAAAACTAAAGATATCACTGGAGGCCTTCCTCGAGTAGCAGATTTATTTGAAGCAAGAAAGCCTAAAGATGCTGCCGTTCTTGCAGAAGAATCAGGTGTTGTATCTTTTGGAAAAGAGACTAAAGGAAAAGTAAGACTTGTTATAACACCTGAGGGAGCAACAAAAAAATCACAAAATAAAGAGATGCTCATTCCCAAACATAGAGTCTTAAATGTGTTTGAAGGTGAAAGAATTAATAAAGGCGATGTTATTTCGGAAGGACCTTTAAGCCCACATGATATTTTAAGATTAAAAGGAGTTCCTGAGCTTACTAATTTTATTGTGAATGAAATACAAGATGTATATAGACTCCAAGGTGTATCTATAAACGATAAACATATAGAAACAATATTAAGACAAATGCTAAGAAAAGCCTTAGTTGTTGATGGAGGTGATACTAAGTTTATTCAAGGAGACCAGGTTAGTTACTCCGATCTTAGAGAAGAAAATGCTAAAGTTGAAGCTGATGGCAAAACTCCTGCAGAGTTTGAAAGAGTGTTGTTAGGTATTACAAAAGCATCTCTTGCCACCGACTCTTTCATATCAGCAGCTTCCTTCCAAGAAACTACAAGAGTTTTAACAGAAGCAGCAGTTACAGGTAAAAAAGATAGTCTAAGAGGCCTCAAAGAAAATGTGGTTGTTGGAAGATTAATACCTGCAGGTACTGGAATGGAATTTCATGACAGACTTAGAAGTAAAAAGAAAGGTGATAGTGAAGTAGAGATATCAGGAATCAGCGATGAAGAATTACTATCAGCATTATCTGAAGGCATTCAAAAAGTTGATGAACAAGACATTGGTGAAGAATAGTGTTGACCATTAGCCATATGCTCTATAAAATCGCCGCCTATATAGAAAATTAATATGGCAACAGTAAATCAATTAATTAAAAAATCAAGAAAACCAAAGGTTAAAAAGACAGATGTGCCTGCGCTTAATGCATGTCCCCAAAGAAGGGGAGTTTGTACTAGGGTTTACACCACTACACCAAAAAAACCTAATTCAGCTTTAAGAAAAGTTTGTCGTGTTAGATTAACTAGTGGTTATGAAGTTACTTCATACATTGGTGGAGAAGGTCATAATCTTCAAGAGCACTCTCTAGTATTAATTAGAGGCGGTAGGGTTAAAGATTTACCAGGTGTTAGATATCACACTATTCGAGGAACTTTAGATACTTCAGGAGTTGCTGGCAGAAAACAACGCCGTTCAAAGTATGGTGCAAAAAAAGGTAAATAATTATGCCAAGAAGAAGAAGTCCTGAAAAAAGAAAAGTTTTACCTGATCCTAAATATAATGATGTGGTTTTAGCCAAATTCATGAACAACTTAATGAAAGATGGAAAAAAATCTGTTGCAGAAAGGATTGTTTATGGCGCTTTTGATCAAATAACAAAAAATACAAAAGAAGATCCTCTTGAAGTGTTTATGAAAGCATTAGAAGAAGTTAGTCCGGTGGTAGAGGTAAAATCTCGAAGAGTTGGCGGAGCAAACTATCAAGTTCCAGTTGAGATTAGACCAAGTAGACGACAGGCATTAGCAATGAGATGGATTGTAGAAGCTGCAAGAGGCAGAAATGAGAAATCAATGGATTTGAGATTGGCAGGCGAACTTACAGATGCTTCTCAAAAAAAAGGCTCCGCTTATAGAAAAAGAGAAGATGTTCATAAAATGGCAGAGGCTAACAAAGCTTTTTCTCATTTCAGATTTTAATCAAATATAAAGAATAATATGGCTAGAGACACGGTTTTAAATAAATATAGAAATGTGGGTATTTGTGCTCATGTTGATGCTGGTAAAACTACTACTACTGAAAGAGTTCTTTTCTATACAGGCTTATCACACAAAATTGGAGAAGTTCATGATGGAGCAGCTGTTATGGACTGGATGGAGCAAGAACAAGAGAGAGGTATTACGATTACGTCTGCAGCAACGACATGTTTTTGGAGTGGAATGGAGCAGCAATATCCTCAACATAGAATAAATATTATAGATACTCCTGGACACGTTGATTTTACAATTGAAGTAGAGAGATCTTTGAGAGTTCTCGATGGAGCGGTTGTTGTTTTTTGTGGCACATCTGGTGTTGAACCTCAATCTGAGACTGTTTGGAGACAAGCTAACAGATACGAAGTTCCTAGGATTGTCTTTGTTAATAAAATGGATCGAGCTGGAGCAAATTTTGAGAAAGTAATTGATCAAATTAAAGATAGACTTCAAGCGAATGTAGTGCCTATTCAATATAACATAGGCGCCGAAGATGACTTTAAAGGAGTTGTTGATTTAATAAACATGAGAGCTATTTATTGGAATGAAGATGATCAAGGACTAACTTTTGATTCTAAAGAAATTCCTGATGAGCTAGCAGATAAATGCTCTAAACTAAGAGAAGAAATGCTTGAAGCTGCAGCTGAAGCAAATGAAGAGTTAATGGATGCCTACTTAGAGTCTGGGGACTTAACTGCTGATCAAATAAAAGAAGGATTAAGATTAAGATCTTTGGAGAACGAAATAATTGTTGCTTTATGTGGTTCTGCTTTCAAAAATAAAGGCGTTCAAGCTGTTCTTGATGCAGTAATTGATTTTTTGCCTGCACCCGATGAAGTAAAAGCTATTGAGGGTGTTATACCAAATAATAGTGAAGAAGACGAAGAGTCTGATTCAAGATCTTCATCAGATGATGAGCCTTTTTCTGCACTAGCTTTTAAGATTGCTACAGATCCTTTTGTAGGAACGTTAACCTTTATTAGAGTTTACTCTGGAGTTCTCTCTGTTGGAGATAGTGTTATGAACACTACAAAATCTAAAAAGGAAAGAGTTGGAAGAATGGTGCAAATGCATTCAAATAATAGAGAAGAAATAAAAGAAGTAAGAGCAGGAGACATTGCTGCATGCATAGGTCTAAAAGACATAACTACAGGCGATACATTGTCAGATGCTAATAAACCTATAGTTCTTGAAAGAATGGATTTTCCTGAGCCTGTTATTTCAGTAGCTGTTGAGCCTAAATCAAAACAAGATCAAGAAAAAATGTCTTTAGCCTTAGGTAAATTAGCTCAAGAGGACCCATCTTTCAGAGTTGCTAGTGATGAAGAATCTGGCCAAACAATTATTTCAGGTATGGGAGAGCTTCATCTAGATGTTTTGGTTGATAGAATGAAAAGAGAATTTTCTGTTGAGGCAAATATTGGAAAACCTCAAGTTGCTTACAGAGAAACTATTAAAGAAGTAGTTGAAGTTGAAGGTAAGTTTGTAAGACAAAGTGGTGGTAAGGGTCAATATGGACATGTATGGCTAAAATTAGAGCCTTTAGGTCTTGATGATGAATATGAATTTGTAGACAAGATAGTTGGTGGAGTAATACCAAAAGAATATATCCCTGCAGTAAATAAAGGCATTCAAGAGCAAATGCAGAATGGAGTCATAGCAGGATATCCATTGCTAGCACTTAGAGCAACACTTTATGACGGCTCTTTTCACGATGTTGATTCTAACGAAATGGCATTTAAGATTGCAGGCTCAATGGCATTAAAAGAAGGTGCTAATAAGGCCAAACCTGCATTACTTGAGCCTATTATGAAAGTCGTGGTTGTTACACCTGAAGAACATATGGGAGATGTTGTAGGAGATTTAAATAGAAGAAGAGGAATTATTTTAGGTATGGAAGATATAACTTCTGGTAAAGATATAACTTCTGGTAAAGAAGTGTCTTCAGAAGTGCCTCTTGCTGAAATGTTTGGCTATGCCACTGATTTAAGATCGCAAACTCAAGGCAGAGCTACTTTTACTATGGAATTCACAAAATATGGCGAAGTTCCAAGCAATATTGCTGAACAGTTAAAAACTGCTTAAAAACCTAAGATATAAATCTGCTCGATAATGTTGACATAAGGGGCTCTACAAGCTTAGAATACGCCACATTTTGCGTTTTGCACGATGTAAAAAATTATTTTTAATAGGTTATAAATAGGGTAAATGGAGAATCAATCAATAAGAATAAGGCTAAAAGCTTTTGATTATAGATTAATCGATGCTTCGGCTAAATTAATAGTTGAGACTGTAAAAAAAACAGGCGCAATTATTAATGGACCAATACCATTACCTGTTAAAAAAGAAAGGACAACCGTATTAATTTCTCCGCATAAAGATAAAGATGCAAGAGATCAATACGAAATTGTTACTTATAAAAGATTAATGGATATTGTTAAACCAACTGATAAAACAGTTGACGCTTTGATGAAGTTAGATCTATCTTCAGCGGTAGATGTTCAAATAAGCACAGGACAATAAATTTTAACGCTAAAGCGGCCATAGAGGGTAAAGCCCCGTAAAAGGAGTAAAAATTGAGCATAGGCTTAATAGGAAAAAAATCCGGTATGTCACGTCTTTTTCTTGAAGACGGTGAATCTATTCCTGTAACAGCAATATCAGTCTGTGGTAACTTTGTTGCTGATATTAAAACCAAAGAACATAATGGTTACAACGCTGTAGTTTTATCAAAGTCCAAAAAGCTTAATAATCTTTCAAAATCTCAGTCTGAATTTTTTAAAAAAAATAGTATAAATCCTGGCTCTTTATCAGAATTTAAAGTTGAAAATGATATTGATTCATTTGAGATAGGGAAACATATGACAGCTGATATTTTTGAAGTTGGACAATTTGTAGACATTACTGGCACATCAAAGGGTAAAGGTTATGCAGGAGTCATAAAAAGACATAATTTTTCTATGCAAGATGCAACTCATGGTAACTCTTTAGCACATAGAGCCCATGGATCTATCGGACAATGTCAAACTCCTGGAAGAGTTTGGAAAGGTAAAAAAATGTCAGGACATATGGGCAATGTTCAAAAAACAGTTCAAAATTTAAAAATTGTTGAATTAGATGTTGAAAATAATGT
>LULK01000554.1_pt1 | contig 16701 bp, 22 predicted proteins | sample 728181 | NCBI WGS metagenome assembly LULK01 (sample SAMN03860291, study PRJNA289734) | marine metagenome | biome: seawater column; feature: ocean; material: water; isolation source: Red Sea water column Station 169 - depth 10m | place: Saudi Arabia: Red Sea | collected 2011-10-15 | depth 10 m | reverse complement strand
TGATCATGGCTACCCCTTATATGGTTCTGGAGCGGAGGGCAGCTCTACGGTTTCTAGTTTGTGTTTCTTTACCATCTTGGCTAGATCGGATCGGTCGCAAACCATCCACTCATCCGCTGGCGTTGGCATAGCTATCTTCGGGTTAGCCAGTCGATGATAGCCGTACAACCTCTCTTCGATCGGCACGTTCTGATCGAGAAGAGATGACCTGGGGCTAACGCCTACGGTGATGTTCTCGTTGATGCATTTGCAAATCCAAAACTCTAGGCATGCGCGACCGGCCTCTGCAAAGTGCAAGTTGTGCTTATAGCTGAAATCCATGCCAAACAGGTCTATCTGACCGACTCTGTTCCAGAGTGCGAAAGCCAAAGCATAGGCGGTGGTGTTATTCATGTAAGCGCATCGCTGGTCTTCGATCACTTCTTCGAGCGGATACTCAACCAGCGCAGGCACTCTTTCATCCAGCTCACAAGTATAAATGGGCTTTGTGTATTTCGGTAACACTCGACGCATTACGTCAGTCTGATTACCGGCGTCTTCTGTATCCAGGAAACGACTGACTGGATCTAGCATAAAGACACGATCCACATCAAAGACAGATAAGGCTGAGTTGATGCCCCAGACCTCGTCCCAAGTTTTGCTGTTTTCGACTCCGATTACATAGTCTATCTGGCTGGCGCCGAGACCGATGATTGCAATATGTTTACCTTCGAGACTTTCTATTTTTTCCAATTAACTAACCCCAGAGCGTAAAAGATCATAACGATACTCGTCCCTGGTATCTCTGCCCTCCGTAAGATTCTTCATACGGGCGATACCTTCTTTGAAACGAGCCTCGAAAGCTCCAATCACACTAGGGTCTTCTTTAAGGAAAACAGCAGCCTCTACAAGCGTTCCATACAACAACGGATCTGGGTGATCGGTAGACAACAAAGTTGTACCCGAATCAGCTCCAGATGTAAGGGATGTTGGCTTGTGTAGGTAATGCAGCTCTACTGTAAAATCCGATGATGGCACAGGCGATAGCTCAAAAGCCGTGTTATCAAACAAACTGTAATATCTTGGGCGCCCAGTCGTTGTAGTTGTAGGAGAGAACTCCTTCAAGAAACTAGGGTGCTTGTAATCCAAATAGTGATATTTACTGCTGTCTATTACAGCCAATGAGAATGGTGCAAAAAAATCGGATGGCGTAGCCAGGAACCGATTGTTTTGCGAAGCCGTGCCGGTCACATTTTTGCGCTGTTGCGGTAGCTGCACCATTTTAAAGATGCGGCTCTCAGATTCTTGAATGAACGTGTTCAGGTTGCTGTTGAACGTGGTTTCATTTACTTGCAAATAATCTTGCACAGTGCTTTTCAGAGTAGCCAAAGTAAAGCTCATGTGATCGTCACCTCCACGCTACCGATTGTACAAGTTATTCCAAAAGTTTGTAAAGTTGTACCCAAATTACCAAGTCCGGTGTTGGTATACACTTGAAAAAATGTCCCATCTTCACCACCAGCAGCTTGGTCCGGTCTGCTAATCCTTAGCGCCTCCGCATCTGCTTTCTTGGGTCTAGGGTCAATCTGGGGTTCTTTGGGTGACCATTGATCTGGACCGACCAGCAAGCCGTTCCAGGTCATCTTCATGTCCTTTAGTTTGTATCGGAATCCAGTGATGTCGCAGATTCCGTAGGCATTCTTATTGGACGCAAAAGCCATGACTAAGCCGTGTTATATCCACGGAAGTCTGGAGCAATATGGAAAGACGCTCGGTCCTCGTCCTGGCTCATCGCTCTCTGAAACTCTTCTTCGTACAAAGACTTTAGCATCTGCACCTTTTCTGGCACTCGCTTCAGTGCAATGTAGTAAGCAAGCCCAGCGGCCAAACACGGATAGAACCGAAACGGTACCTCTAATGTATCCGCTCCGACATCCGCGTCATCCATCCTGGTCAACACGTTGAGATGAACCACATAGGTGGAGCTTTTATCTGGCGTGGGCCAAACTGAGATCGTAGGCGTAATCTGCTTGTTGATGAAAAACTGGTTTGGTTTGCCGGTGGTGCTTTTCACTGCAATGTCTGCATAGTCGGATCGAGATAGCCGTGACAACGGAATGTCGTTTGACTTACCGCCAATCGTTTCTCGGATGAAGGCGTCGAGAACATCAATAGCGGCAGTTCCATTTGTTGAATCTACGTTGTAAGTCGCAGTGTCTTTGACCATAGAGATCGTTTTCTCTGCGATCGTCCACTGGTTCAATCCTCTATTTGCCCATTCAGCTAGCATAAGATTTAAGCTGCGATTAGCAGACTTTAGATCGTAGCCGGTCCTAAGCTCCAAGCCGCAACGCTCGAATGCCTCTTCGACATAATCCGCTACATCAAGCTCAAAGTTTTTACTTCCGCTTAGTGCCATTCTTCTTCTTCCGCTTCGGCTTTTTCTCTGGTGCGTACAGATTATCAAACACTTGGTTTACGTCCAACGTATAATCCAGGTCGCTCTTTGAGTAATGAATGTGCTGAGACGGTTTGAAATGCGGAGCACCTTCGCCGGTCTCGAACCAAGCTGGGTGGGTTACTCTCACCCGATTATTTGGGAGCGCAACGATGTTACCAGTCCAGTTACCCGCGTCCAGCAACTGCATAACGTGGCTTTGCTTGTGTTGAGCAGGATCGTCGGCAATTTCGTTTTCTGCATAGTCCACAGTAAAAAAGTACTTTGCAGGGTAAAACTGTCCATCAATCTTCGCCAGCCACGGACAAGGGGTGCAGCGATCCAGCACATAAACAGCGTGATGATAACTAGAGCAATCCCAAGGTTGTGCAGCCCAAGTCGGCATCGGGTCAGGCCATCCTTCATACTCAAAATCTCCAGCAAGCGCTGTTATAGGCATCCTAGCCCACATGGCACCGCCGTGTACGTTTTGCTCGTCTGGTTGTGTATCTGATCCAGTAAAAATTACTTGGAAAGATAAACAGCGAGTCGGCATCGTCGTAACGGCGATTGCCATCGCGTGTAAAAAATCACCATGATATTCCTCATGGTTATGTGTGTACTCCCTCCGAACCCAACACTTAAAGTACGGAATATTCGATTGGAGATAAGCCAAGCTGCTTAGCCGTAAAGGCCGATCTTACGATTAGTTGGCTTGCGCACACCTTGCTTTTTCACGCCGCCTCCTTCTCGCATACCTGGTGGTACTTTCTTGATCGATCCACCCTTCTGCATACCTGGTGGAACTTTCTTCTTGATCGTCCCACCTTTTTGCATTCCTGGTGGTACTTTCTTTTTCATTGCCCCGCCTTTCTGCATACCAGGGCCGCGCTTTTTCATCGCCATGCCCTTGGTCTTCATTTTGCCGCCTTTATGTCCAGCCATGATGCCTCCATCTTTTGCGAAAGTTGCTACGTTTGTTGGCTTACCACCAACACCTTGTTTTTTGGCTCGTTTCCTACGAACCGCCGATGCGATTTGTTTATCGCTCATCCTAGCAGCTTTCGCCGCTGGAACACATTTAGGATATTTTCTTTTGCGATCTTTTTCTAATTTAGTTCTGCCACATTTAGCAAAGCCACCACCTTTTTTTGGTGCTCCGATATCCACCCAATCTTGCTCGAACCATTTTTTTAGACCGCCGCTACGCTTTGCCATGCTGTTTCCTGATAGCGTCCTTACCTTTTCTAAATACGTTGGCTATGCCCGTTTTACCCATGACTTTGGCTCTTTGCTCACCTACTGTAAGGATTTGTATTTTACGAGCAAATGGCTTTTCAAGCTTCTTCACTTTTCTGACTGTAGCATCTGCGTCCTTCATAGTTGCAAACTTAATACTAACCGTGTCTTTAGGGTTTTCATCGGTGTACAGTCGCCGGTCAGAACCTTTAGGTTTTTTACCTGTTCCAACCTTCGGATCTCGCTTCTTCATTAGCTACGAGGAACCCTAGTCTGGCGTTTCCTATTTGGCATGATAGCCCCGCAACCACGAGCTTGGATAGATACAGAGCCACCCTCATTCATATTCTTAGCCATACTCTTCGCGATGGCGGTGCCTCTGGCTCTCTCGTATTTACTAATCTTGCCATCTTTGTTGAGGTCGCTCTTCTTAGCGTCGAAGGCTACTTCCCCACCGCCAGCTTTTTTGGCGCCTTTATACTTACCGCCCATGCGCTTATATTCCTGCACCAGGTAGCCACTAGAATATGCACTGGGTGTAACCTTGAACTTCCGCTTCATCTTCGCTTTTGCTTTTCTGTAAATCGCGGGGTTTGCTACATTGTCTGGTATTGGTGAAGACATTATCTTATTCCTATTCTACCTATGGGCATATTCTTGAATCTGGGTGGTGGAGCCACGCCAGCTTGTAGTTGTGCTGCATTCGGCTGAAAGACTTCGGGCTCTCCTGTAACGGCTCTTCTTTGCACGTTAGTTTGTGGGGGTACAAAAGCTGCTCCGGTAGGATCAATAGCGCCCTGTGCCATTTCACTGCCAATACCAGGATCCAAGAATGGAGTCGCACCCATTTCAGCAGCTCCCTCTGTCGTAGGCACACTGTCATAGATTCCCCTTTCAAAGTAACCCATCCGGTCTGCAACGCCATCACTTACATTCATATTAGCAGCAACGTTTGAACCGCCTTGTCCGAATGGATCCATGCCCCCAGGTCCAGGACCGACAGAAACGGCTGGCGCCTGTACGTTCGTAGTGGGTTGAGGCAAGCCGGCTAACACCTCTTGCGTAATCTGCTTCCGTAATGCATCCACATCGATCTGTTGAGGTATCTCCCCCCTCAACTTTTCTATCTGAGCTTGAATGGGATCAATAGCCCCTGTGATAGCCGCTGCTCTTTGTTGTTCTATTTGTGCGGGGTCAAGCTGGGCTGCCTGTAACGCTCCGATCTGCTCGGCCAGCTTTTCTCCTCTGTCGGTCTGTTGGGTGAGTGCAGCTCTCAGATCTGTCTCTAGTCTTTCTCGCTCTGTACGAGCCGTATCGGCAAAGTTCTGTGATTGAGTCGTTATACCTTCAATCTGACTTTGTATTTCGTTGAGAGGTAAGTTTTCTATCTGGTCTCTCAGTGTGCCGATCCTGTTTTCTAGATCGGAAACAATCTGTTCTCGTTCACCTCTCAGAGCTTCTGACTGCGCTGCTGTCTCTGTCTCAACTGCTTGAGACACACCAGCCAGCTCATCATTCAAGCTGTTAATTCTGCCTTGGATAAGATCTACCGCGCCGGCTTGAGACTCTCTCAGCTCTGCCGATAGCTTGTCTTGTTCTTCTTGTATGGTTTGAGATATGCCACCCAGGTCTTGGGTCAAACCACCTATTCTTTCTTTCAGGTCACCAATGATGGTGCCTTGATCTGCGACCTCTGCTGCTGCCGCTTCTCTTGCTTCTCGAATGCGGCCTTCTAATGCAGCAGATAATGCTGATCTTTCACCGGCCGCAGCTTCTGCTGCTGTCGCTGTTTGTTCGGCTATCGCGGTTCTTAAATCAGCGATCGCCTTTTCGCGTTCTTGTTTCTGCGCCTCTTCTGCCTCGCGCTGGGAGGTGATCAAGTCTTGATACTGTTGAGCCAACGCCTCTTGGTCATACTCAGGTCGATCTAAGCTCCTCAGTGTAGGTAAGCCGCTAGCTTGTGTGCGAGGATCTCTGTCGAATACGGGTTGCTCTAGCAAATAGTTTTGCAGCTCTGCAAACGGAGAGGTAGCCGATGCGTACTCAGCGGCCGCTCTATCTAGGTCTGTTTCGAGTCTAAGATCAGATTCTGCCATTTAAATCACCAGTTCTTGCAAGACCAATAACTGGCCGTGAAAACATCTTTCTTCTTCTCGACCGCGTCACAATTATGCCTAGCGCGAAATGATTTGCGCCTAGCTGGTTGCGACTTTTTGATCGATAGATTCGGATCGCCGTATCGGACTATTTTGACTTGGTCTCCCTTCTTGGCAAGCACTGCAAACTTTTTGTTTTTGCCAGGAGTCCGCTTCTGTTGGTTGTATCCAGGGAACGACTCACCTCTATAGATGAGTCTCCCAGAAGCAGTCCTTTTAACGTCTTTAGTGTCAGCCATAAGCTTTGATCAGCTCTAAGATAATCATGTAAGTGTCACCACTAGAGTGGCCCACTGTTGTAAAATCCAAGTCTCCCGTTTTGCCACTGCCGGCATTGTTAGGGATACCTGAAAAATCACTGTAATCATGATAGCCGTTTGAGTCTTCGCTCAAGCCAATCGCTAGGACATTAGTGCTTGCATCAAACTCGATCTTTACTGACATGCCCGTGCATTGCCACCAGATCTTGTTGATTTGCACACTAGTGCAACTTTCACCCGCTGCATTAGTTGACAGTGCAGATACGTCCACTTTCTTGACTGCTGACTCACCCGTGCCGTCACTCGCGTTGGTAAACTTGAGAACGGCTTTTCTCTGACCATCTTGGATCGTTTGAGATGTTACTGTGTCAGCCATAATTTACCTCTCTAGGAAGCTGCGTCGAAGCCAGTGATTTCGATGAGGAAACGTCCAGCGGTGTAGGTAGCATCACCAGTTCCCTGGCTAACCAAGTACAAGAATTGATCGGCGGCGATATCACCACCCGCGACCACTGTGCCGGCTGAAGCTGCACCAGCGTTAATAATCTGAGTCTCTGTAAGATCACCGATCGCAGTGTCGTTGACACCTGTGCCTTCTGTCGCAGAGAACAGGTCAATATCTGTTGATCCACCGGCTGGTGTTTCTAAACAAGTCATCGTCACACCGAAAACAGTGCCTTGGTTTGCAGTCGTTACTTTACCTATGAATGCAACGCCAGAACCGTCCTTACCGATAATGTCGCCAGCAGTGCCGCCGTCCTTTAACCCAGTAAGATCAATCATGATTGTGGTTTTAACGATGTTTACGTTGGTGGCAACATCGCTCTTCAGGCGATTTACCTGAGTGACGTAAACAGCAGCAGTACCTTCGATCCCTGCGCTAGCAGTAGCCTCGGTTGCCATCTTGTCACCACTGGTGACTGTGATCGTACCGTTTGCTGATTTTGAAATTTGTTGGAAGCCCTTCTCCGATCTGACGGGTCCATTGAAAGTTGTTGTAGCCATGTTTATCTCCTGTCGTGGCCAGTGTCAGTACGCGGGATTGCGACTGTCAGGATCTGACTGTTATACCATACGCTCTAGAAACCGACAATTTTTCCAGGCACAAAAAAAGAGGGCCGAAGCCCTCTGGTTTCGCATCATTGTCTAATGTCAAAAAACAATGACTTGAGATGGGGTCCAAACAAGGGGCTAGAAGCCCCTCATTTGCCCTCTGAGCGCTTTTAAGCTCCTTGGGATGCGAACACACCACGGAAATCTGAAAAGCCGAAAGAGTACCTCTCCCTCGATTTATATCTCAGGTTACCTGTCGTAAAGTCAGGCTCCATTGTGGTTTCTAGTGGTGTTCTTTGGAACATCTTCAGTCCCTCACCAGCGTCCGTGATGCTTGTCAAAATGAAGAAAGCATCTGGATCAGACAGATAGTGGTTTACTGAATAGCCGCCAGGTAACACACCCGTGTTTTTGATAGCGTTGATGTCGTTATCAGCAGTCGCTACTCGCTGGTCAGAATTCAAGATTCTGTCCGCTACGAAAACCAACTGAGGAGGCACGATCATCTTGGTCGCTTGCACACTGATTTGCAGACCCTTGTCATCAGTAAACTCGCTGATAGAAATCAGCATGTTTTCTAATGAGGTCTCATTCAAGTCAGCCATAGTGGTTTCACGGTTTGCCAAAGTACCGCCACCCGCTAATGGGTGAGCTGTAGATACTAATGGCTGGCCGTCACCGCCAGCAAAGTTTGTATCAAAGGCGTTGTTTAAGATATCAGCACCTTTTATCTCTTTGGTGTTCATCATGCTTCGAGCCAAAGCCTTCACATAACGCCTACCAAGCGAGTCATACAAGTTATCTTCTTGCGCTTCTTCCGTTCATAAGTCATTGTTTTTTATGACTTTTTTTGTTCAGATCGATTCGCTACTCTCGATCCCGTCCTGTTTCCAGGACCGCTGCATGTCACCATGCAGATCAGACTATATCTTCAACCGGTCTGGTTGGATGGCGCTTCCACCCGCTTGGGTGTACTTCCTTTCGGAATAGTCGTTGCACGTTCCTCTTACTGAGGCTTCGCTCAGGATTGTCTCTTTTGAGATGTTCCCTGAATTCACCATCTTATGTCCTGCGTATTCCTACGCAGCGCACCCACGGATATTATCAAGTGCGAACGCAAGGCTGACCGTATCGTGTACATACCTGGAGGTATAACCCTCACTGGCGGTATCAAACACAACACCTTGTCCCTCGGTCTTCACAGGCGCACTACCAAATCCGGTAATGAGCACCTCTTCCTCGAAGGCGCGATCAGAATCCTCGATTGCGAATATTTCTTCGTATTCGCGATCATAGGCATCATAGTTTTGGCCGAAAAGAGCATTCAATCCTGGCTCTAATTCTGCCGCTAGTTGGGCTCTAGAAATTGCCATCTATCGTTCTCCTTATGCCAAGCCAGCGCCTTTAACACCCATGATATGGTTCTGTATTACAACCATGACATTTGTGTTGGCGTTGCCTACGTCTGAGTTATCGGGATCCTGGCTAATATCGATGGCTTTCAGAGGTAACGTAGTGGTGGTCGCACCAGTCGTTACATCTAACTCCACATTCGATCGGCCAGAGCTTGTGTCACCAGTGGTTGACTGGTCAACAATATCAAAATTGCCAAACAGATCAGCGACTGGAAATGTATCATCGGCCTGGACCTCAAATACAACATCGGGATCATCGATTACGAAAGCGATGATATCCGCTGCTGCTACTGAGCCAGGATAATGATTGCTGAAAGTAACTTCTTTAGAAGTTGGGTCAGTGAACTGACATCCATTGAAAACACCTACAACAGGGACAGTCGATGAGGCGGCTGCACGCGAAACAGTTCCCCCAGTAAGTTGCTTCACCAAGTCACCTTGGAAGATAGCACCTGACTGGTTGTTTGCTATTCGATAACGCGATTGACCACCGGTATACGCACCGCCGCCCATCATTCTAGATGGCTTCAGTCCAAAAGCTGCGTCTTTATTCGCCATGCTTCAGTCTCCGGTTAGTTTTTGCCGAAAGAGACTCCACCACCTTTTGTGACAGAAGTCTCCCGCTGGATGGGCTCATACTTCACATACCCTCTAGACTGAGCTGCCTCGCTAAACATGTTGTTATCAACTGATTCCAAGGCTTCTCTGTTCTTCCCAGAATAATAGTCATTCCTTTCTTGAACGGTTTCTTCAGGTATTTTTGCGAGTAAGAGTCCTTCGCTAAATACGACACCCTCATGTCTTCCACTATCCATTGTGGGTAACTGCCATTCATCGGGGAGGTCTGTGCCTCTCACGAGTTCCCAACCCTCTCGTATCCTTCTGGACACATTGGCTCGGTCTTCAGTTCCCAACATGCTTTCCCGAATCCAGCGATAAACATATCCTGGAGGTGCGGGAGGCGTTTCTAGTTTCCGTACAGGGCGCCACGGTTTGCGTCTAGCCTGTTTATCGTGCGCTTGACTATCACGACTAGAACGGGGGCTACTTTTTGCTTCTGCCATTTCAATTACCTCTTTCTGCGATTTTTAGCTTTTCTTTAGCGACCGCCTGAAGCCAAGCTTCTTCAGTCATATTATGTGGCTTCAAACCGCGAAGACGTTCTATCTCTGACCGATTGAAAGTAACTCCGTTTTTGTTGCCTTGTGTTTTCGATCTTACTCCTGAAGGAGCTGAAGCGACTCGTTGCACAGTGGGTCTAGCTTCATTTCCCGAGACCTCGGCGCCAACCTCTTCGTTGGCTTGTTGAAACTGAGGATAAACCCTGCCTATCCTCGCATCAAGTTCTTGGTAATACTCATCACTGCCTAAATCGTAACCTTCATTAGCCAGGTTGGTATGTACGAAATTTGCCCATCGAGTTGCTTCTATCTGCTCCTCGGTGGCGTTTTCTAATTCTTCATCGCTGCTTACGAACCAAGAGTTTCGGCTCTTCCATTCAAGTGCGTCTTCTGTCGGTTGTACTCGTTGAGCTGGTTGCTCGTATTGCAACTCTTCTTGTGGCTGTTCAACCACTTGAGCGGCTTGCGATTGGCGACGAGCTTTGGCTACGTTGAGCTTTTCTTTTTCAATCGCCACTTCGTTTTTGAGAGTAGCCGCTTTGGACATCAGCTCGGCATCGCCTGATTCAACAGCCCTCTTATAAAGATCATCTACCTGAGCTTCTCTAGAAGTAACCGCCTCTTCTGATTTAGCCAGCACGTTTTCTGATTGCTGGGCAGCGAATGTTTTGTATTGAGCCAGCTCCTGCTGCTGCCTCATCAGAAGTTGCTCTGCTTGTTGAGCCCTTTCTTCGGCCGCTCTAGTACGAGCTTTCTCTTTGTTTATTCTCTTAGATACGTTGCGGGTATGACGATCCAGCTCATCATCGGTTTCGATCTTAGATTCTGGTTCTGGAGTCGCAACGTCTTCGTTAACTGCAACCTCGATAGGCTGTTCTTCTTCTTGTGCTGGTTGGGTATTTTCTACTGTCATTTATTTATAGCTCACAATGTCGTTAGGATCTAAAATCGTTCCAATTACCTCATCGTCGTTGATGATGCGGATTTCTTCGCCGTCTTCCAGCTTCATCCTTGCACCAGCATAACGACCAATAAGTACCCATTGCTGCTCTTTACACCAGGGAGTATCCCCAAACTTCTCTTTGTCGTTGTAGCACAACGGCCCCATCTTCAAGACAAGTGCAACCACGGTAGCTAGAGCTTCTCTATCCACCGTTTCTTTCAAGAGCTGAATACCGCCCTCAGTTGTTGTTTTGCCTTTATATGGTATGACCACCATCCGATAACCAGTCGGTTGGGGCATTCTTTCGAGAATCTTTTTATCTAGAAGGGTTGGATCGAGAACTCGATCATCTGCGTTTACATAAGCTTCGCTCAAACCGGTCACTTCAGCTCCTTGTAATATTCTTGAATAGCTTCCTCGATCAAGTTTAACGCGACTAGCTCACCTTGCAAAGATGCATAATGTTGCATATCTTTGAGGGAATTTGTGGTCAAAGTTTCAACAATGAGGTCTTTTCTAGCATTTATTACACGTTTGAGCTTACCGCCCATCCCAAGATCATCCATTAATCACCCTGTTCGTAATAAAAAAGCCCTTTCGTAGCGGCGCCAGTGCCACGAGTCTTCACTCTGCGTACTGGTACTTTGAGCTGACCTTTGCTCACTTCACCGCCTTCTTTCATACCCTTAGCGGTTTTCATAGCAATCGCAACAGCTTGCTTCTGAGGCTTGCCCTCACCGCGTAGCATGCTGATGTTCTTACTAATAGTTTTTTGGCTTTTACCTTTCTGGAGTGGCATTATGATTCCTTCTTTGTGGTTTTCTTGGGAGCTTTTTTCTTAGCCGGCGCCTTCTTTGTAGCAGCTTTCTTAGCGGGAGCTTTCTTAGGTTCGGGCTCCGCTTCTACTTCTGGCTCTGGCTCTGCTTCTACTACAGGTTCCTCTTTGACTTCTAGCGGAGGTGGAGGCTCAGTTCCATTGATGGCGGCTTCTTTTGTGGCGATCCGATGATCGCTGAGTCGTTTCTTCTCAGCGGCTTCCGCTGCTGCTTGCTCTGCACTTCCCCTGTTCTGCATATCTAACAATTTCAATTCTGCTTGTTGGCTCAATCTCTGTCTAGCGACATCTAATTTATCGTCGGCTATTTCTTTCTGTGCTGATAATCTCTCTTTAGCTAGCTCGTTTTCCAACAGCTTTTCAGCAAACCGTTGCTCTTGCTTCGCCTCAAACTGAGCGTTGTCTGACTCAATTTCAGCGGCTCTCAAACCAAGCTCCTGCTGTCTGATCTGAACCAGCGGATCTGTCTCATCTCCCTGGCCGATACTGATCAACAATTCAGACGTAAGCTGAGCCAGGATGGGAGCAGAGAACTGCTCCTGCATCATCTGGATCTGCGAACCAATTTGCTGTTGTTGCTCTGGCGGTAGCTGAGCCATCTGTCCCTGAAGCTGTTGTATTTGTTGCATCTGCTCTGGCGGCATTTGTGTCTGAGCAATCTCTGCTGCCAAGAACTGCAAGTGCTGCATAATGTGAGCGATAATCAATCCTTGAAGAGGTGGTGTATTTTTCACCAGCTCGGTCAGAAACAAAGATCTGTGCGCTTCAATATGAGCGGCATGATTTTGTCCCTCAAAAGCTTGTGCCGGTTGACCCATCAAGAGTTGTGCGTTTTCAAGACCAGCATCTAGAGGGGCTGGTGGTGGTGGCATTTGTGGGGGCTGCAACAGTTTCTCTACATCGTCCACGCCGAGAGCAGCATACATCCTGCGATACGCCTCGTAGATTCCCATCGGGCCGTGTATCTCTGGATTGCTTTGAACCATCGTCAACAGCTCTTGAGCCATCGTAATACGCTGGCTTTGACTGAATATGTTGGGATCGCTAACAGGGACTACATCTACTCGCCCATCGAAGTCTTGGTTCAAGACCTCTTGCATGCCGGTGCCGGTCGAGTACGGATACATAGGAGGCAGATATTCGGAGAATACTTTTGCCAACAACTGGAACTCTACTCTCTGGGAGTAGTGAAGTCTCTTATGTATAGCGGACATTACCTTAGTGCCACGCTCCAAGAGTGCCACGGTCGTTCCGACTGGCATGGCTTGGTTCATATCACCAATCTGCATATCTGCAATCGAGGCGAAGCGTTGGCCACTTTGCACGAGCAAACCAAGCAACTGCATAAGTACGTTTGACGGTTCTTTGATAGGCAAGGGAATCAGGTTTTCTCGCAGAGATGAACCAGTCGTATCGATGTCTCTAAACTCTCCAGGCTGCAAAGGCTCCGACTCATCTCGGATTCTCATACCCCTAGCTTTGAATCCAGCCGGCAAGTTAGCGAGTGTTCCTGCATCTATGAGCTGGCGCAGGATAGAGGTGGAGGCTTTCGCCAAGCCTCCTATCATGTGGCTCAAGCCTAGACCATAAAATCCTAGCCCAGGCAAAAACTTGTATTGAACGAAATAGTTGATTTTGTTTTTCTGAGGATCCGCTTCTTGATAGTTTCTTCGGATAGACAAGACTTGGTTAGTTGTTTCATCGATCGTCACTATGTAGGGCAGCTTAATCGTATGCACTTCGTAAACTACATGATCTCGACTCTCTTTGTATCCAGGCTTCAGCCCTTCGATATCATCGATCTGCTCCTCTATCTCATCTCGATCGAGAGAGTAGTTCTCGCCTTTCAGCTCCACATCCGCGTAAAAACCAGATAGCTGCTGCTTTTTGATTTCATTCTTACTCATGTTCAATACATGAGTGACACGCTCTGCGCTAAATAAATCTGTGCTTTCGTATGGGACAATAAGATCTTCGGGGGCTATGAATTTGCAGAGCGCCCGATTCATCGTAGTGTCGTAATAAACTTTTTTGAATGCGCTACCGGCTAGAGGCAGATAGAACAACAGCATATCCAGCTCTGGATCGTATTCCTCCATTACGTTCATGAGATAAAAATTCATGAACTCTTGAACTCGCTCTGCTTGGTTCTCAATCTCTGGGGTGCGGTTGCCTACAATCTCTGTCTTAACTGGACCTTTCGGTGGCAACAATTCTTTGTATGCTTGAGCCTGAAACTGTGTGACTGCTTCGGCTAGGATCGGATGAATTACACCAGTGGAGCCCTCAAAAGGTTGGCTCCTAGTCTCATCAAACTTCATGCCCAGATACTTCAGACCATCGACATAAGTCTTTTCCCAATCAGTGCGAGACTCTTTGTCTCCTTTGATAGAAGATATGACATCGTTAGCCAAACGACCTAAATCTGTTTTGTCGATGAACTCTACCAGGTTGGCGTTAAAGTCTGTGACGGGCGCTTGAGCCACCTCATCTATTTCATCATCGACCAATATATTCTCTTCAGTAACCAGTATTTCTACTGCCTCTCTCAACTGGTCCGCTCGGGTCGGCTCGACATCGACCTCTAGCGAGTTGCCCGTGATTGCCACATCGGGTGGGATGTCTTCGGTGCCTAGAGGTCTTTTCTCTACAGCCATTAGTAAAATACCGTCCTGTTGTGGTTCATCAGTTGTACCTCTTCTGGGTAGTCATCGTTCAAACTCACAAAGCCACCCTGTCTGAATCTCATCAGCGCCATGGTGGAGGAGTCGCAATAGTCATCGTGATCCCCGTATGGGAATGATGCCATCTCTTCAACCACTTCCTCCGCAAATGGTCTATCTGGAGCCCATACCATACCACTTTCAAAAATGGGTGCTACCGAATTCATTCTAGCGATTTTATCCTGACCGCGAGATGGCGTGTAAGCTGTTACCGGAATACCCATCCTTCTCAGCTCATGAGTAAGCGGGGTGCCTGATGCTTTAGCCTCGATTAAGACACAATCGGGTTGCCAGTATTTGTATTCTTCCCAGGCCATCTTTTTGAGATCTGGAAAATCCAAACGCACCCTCCGAGCATCCAACAAAATAATTTGTTCAGGCCCGTCAGTTTGCGGCTGAAAAATTGCCCAGGTGGTGATTGCAGAATAGTCAGCGGTTTCTTTCTTACTGAAAGCCGTATCGTAAGATTGGATCACATAAGAGTATGGCGGTATATCATCGTCCTCCCAGACTCTCCACCACTCTCTCTTGACGATCGAGCCCTCCTCGGCAGTGGGGTTTTGCATCCACTGGGAGTTCCATTTGCCGATAGGTAGAGATGCTTTAACTCCAAGCAGCTCGTCCTTCTTCCAGAACTCAGGCCAGAGAGGCTCATCAGACTCAGGCATGATGGCTGGGAACTCTACGACATCCCACTGATCCGCATAATCATCGCCCTGCTTTTTGAGCACCTTGCCGACCAAGTCTTTAGTGCTCCACCGCGTCATGACTATGACAATGATGCCTCCAGGCTGAAGACGTTGCCGAGGACCGGATGTATACCAATCGTATATAGAATCCATAGCGGTAGGACTCAACGCATCTTGCTCAGACACTGGGTCATCGATAATCAAAAGATCAGCACCTCGACCGGTGATCGCACCACCTACACCAGCATAGAAAGATTCACCCCCCTGGTTTGTAGTCCAGCGACCGGCCGACTTGTTGTCTGCCTCTAACTTGAGCTTGGGGAAAACCTCTTGGTATTCATCCGAGTCAATAATGTTTCTGACTCGACGGCCGAACCGTACAGCCAGCTCAGCCGTGTGGGTAGTCTGGATTATCTTGAGATTGCCGCGAAGACCCATCATCCAAGCTGGGAAGTAGGTGCTAGCAAACTCTGACTTGGTATGCCTGGGGGGCAAACATACGATGAGTCTTTTTAGTTTGCCCTGCGCGATCTTATTAAACTTCTCACCGATGATGCGGTGGTGTCTGCCCTCTACAAAATCAGGCCACTGGCTTTTGACAAAAGATATGAAATCTTCCTGACAATCTTCTTGTTTCTCTAGGGCGTTATACCGATTGAGCAGGGCCATCGCCTCTGCCTTATCGGCATCAGAGAGTATGTCAAAATCTTTGAGTGCTACCTCAGACATGTTCCCAAGGCTTGCCCTCGAACAATAGTGCTTCTGCTTCTCGGCGTCTGATCAAACCATCAAGAACCTCACCGCCGGCTCGATTCCATCTTTTAATTTGTTCTGGTACTCCGCTATAGTTTCCTTCGTTCAAAACCTTCAGAAGGGTAGACTCTCTGAGGTTGCCTTCACCAAGATTAAACGTCCATGCAACCAAAGAATCAAATTGGTTTTGTTCTAGCTCTACGTTCACCAATCGATCGACTGCTTCTTCAAAAACACCCAAATCATCCTTGAGCATGCTTTCTGCTTCCTCTTGGGTACAAGTATCTCCATCCTGGACACCTAGCGTGTGTCCGTAACCGATCGTGAGTACACCGGCAGAACACTGGTAGCTGCTCAGCTCACAACCTTCAAACTTTTTTATTAGTGCGATTCCCTCTTCACTCGTTCTCATTCTGTTCCTCCTGGTCTTGATCGACGCGGCGGTAATACTCAATGATGGATAAAACCTGTCGAATGTATCTAGTAACCTCTGCCATATTTTGAGAAAGGTTTTCATATCCCTTAGTGGTCAATCCGTAAAAAGCGTTTGTGGGTGCGTTACCTTCGCGTAAATCTTCGAGGTATTCTGACATTGTCTCGGGGGTAAGAACAGTCCACTGAACAGGCAAAGTGGCTACGGCGTTTGGGAGTGGAGGGTGATACCTCACGGGGTTTTTAGCGACCGTAACCACTTCGACTGCTTGGACTTTGGGAGAATCCGTTCGAGATGGTAACAGAGAACAACCGCTAAGAACTAGCAGGATCGGTAATAACTTCCAAGTTTTGCAAGACGCCTTTGGTGCCATTGTTGATTATCTTCTCAATGAGCTTTGGTTTTCGCAATGAAAGCACATCCAAGTTGTGTTTGGCGAACTTTTTTCTGATCTCGTTGACCTCTTCGACAGCCTTGGCGTGTTCTTCGGAAAGCGTGGTGACTCGTTGCATCACTTCTTCCGTTCTTTTTCGTTGGTCCAATAGATCTTGATTTTGTTTGGCTACAGTTTTTTCGAGTAGCTCAGTGTTAGCTTGAGCTTGCCGCACCTGAACCAACAGGTTTTCTTTCTCGGCTTCTGCTTTGTCGTAGTAGAGTTTGAAACC
>LULK01000270.1_pt1 | contig 16721 bp, 14 predicted proteins | sample 728181 | NCBI WGS metagenome assembly LULK01 (sample SAMN03860291, study PRJNA289734) | marine metagenome | biome: seawater column; feature: ocean; material: water; isolation source: Red Sea water column Station 169 - depth 10m | place: Saudi Arabia: Red Sea | collected 2011-10-15 | depth 10 m | reverse complement strand
AAACCTGCTTCTCTTTATCAACAAAAAGTTGAGATCTACAGGTGTGTCCCCTTCATACGAGGAAATGAAAGAGTCGTTAAATTTAAAATCAAAATCTGGCATTCACAGACTTATTAGTGCATTAGAAGAAAGAGGTTTTATTAAAAGATTAGCCCACAAAGCTAGAGCATTAGAAGTAATTAAGTTACCTGAAACTGCATCTGCAAACGATATTTATAACAGTTTTTCTCCAAGCGTTATTAAAGGAGGATTGGATGAGGAAAATTTAAACAATTCTGATGATACTGAAATTCCTGTGCTAGGAAAAATCGCTGCGGGAACTCCAGTTGAAGCTATTCAAAATGAAGTTTCGAGAATTCCACTGCCAGCAAATATTGAAAAGAATGGAGAATTTTTTGGTTTAAAGGTTCAAGGAGATTCCATGATTGAAGCTGGGATTAATGATGGTGATACTGTTATTGTAAAAAAAGCAGATACTGCAGATAATGGAAAAATTGTAGTAGCTTTAATTGATGATCATGAAGCAATGTTAAAAAGATTAAGAAGAAAAGGCAAAACCGTTGCATTAGAAAGTGCAAATAGAAATTATGAGACCAAAATATTTGGCCCAGATAGAGTGAAAGTTCAGGGAATACTTGTATCTTTATATAGAAACTTTCAGTAAAATAGTCTAAATAAATTCCATGAAAAAAGTAGCAACTAGATTTGCTCCTTCTCCTACCGGTCCTCTTCATATTGGTGGGGTAAGAACAGCTCTATTTAATTGGTTATATTCAAAAAATAAATCAGGTAAATATTATTTAAGGATAGAAGACACTGATAAAGAAAGATCTAAGGAAGAACATAAAATTCAAATAATTGACTCTCTAAAATGGATGGGAATTGAACACGACGGTGAAGAGTATATTCAATCAAAAATGATTGGTGAACACGTAACTATTGCTAAAAGATTATTAGAAAATGGAAAAGCCTACAAATGCTATTGTAGTGCAGAGGAAATAGAAGAGCAGAAGAAAAGAGCTAAACAAAAAAAAATTCCCTACGTTTATAATCGAAAATGGAGGGATATTGCTGAAGATCAAGCCCCAAGGAATATAAAACCAGTTATAAGATTTAAAAGTAAAATAGAAGGTACTTCTATATTAAAAGACCTTGTTCAAGGAAACGTTGAGATTGAAAATAATACTATTGAGGACTTTGTGATTTTAAGAAATGATGAAACGCCAACATACAATTTATCTGCATCAGTTGATGATCATAATATGGAAATGACTCATATTATAAGAGGAGATGATCATAAAATTAATACTTTCAAACAAATACAGATATATGAAGCACTGGGATGGGATATTCCACAATTTGCTCATATACCTCTTATTCATACAATAGATGGTAAGAAATTATCAAAAAGAGACAATGCCTCAACATTAGAAGATTACTCAAAAATTGGAATTCTACCTGAATCACTTAGAAATTACCTTCTAAGGTTAGGATGGTCTTATAAAGATAAGGAAATTTTTAACTTAGATGAAAGTATAAAACTTTTTAATTTAGAAGGAATAGGTAAATCACCTTCAAAACTTGATTTGAGTAGAATACTTTCTATGAACGAATATTACATAAAAAATAGTGATGAAAATATATTGTACAAAAGGTTAAAAGAATATTGTGAGATGTATAAAGATAGAATTAAAGAAGATAAAGAAAATACAATAAAGAGCTCTTTAGCATTTTTAAAAAATAAAGCAAAAACACTTGAGGATATATTTAACAATTCAAAATACATATTAAATGATAAAGTTATTTTTAATGACAATGATAAAAAATTAATAAATGATGATGCAAAAAAAATAATACATTTATTTAAAGAGAAGATTTCAGAATTAGAAGTTTTTGAAAGAGAAAATTTAGAACAAATTATAAATGGATTAATAAAATTGAATAATACAAATTTTAAGGGCATTGGACAGCCTTTACGAATAATGTTAACAGGATCTAAATTTGGTCCAGGAATATATGATATAATATTATCTCTTGGAAAAAACGAGGTAATAAAAAGATTAGGAGATATAGGATAAGATAATATTTGATGCCTCTTCAGACGATGAGCTAGGAGAGGTCAAAGTTTCAAGAGTTTTTTTTATTTCTTCTTGTTGTTTAGCAATTAAATCTGGTTTTTTTAAAAAATAGTAAACACTTTTAAATATTTCCTCCGCATTGCATTCAGATTGTATCAACTCTGGAATAACTTCTCTATTATTTATAATATTAACCATATTAACAAATTTTATATTTAGTAGAAATTTTGCTAAATAAAAATTAATAAAATTCATCTTATAAATTATTATTGATGGAACATTCATTTTACATACTTCCAACGAAACTGTTCCAGATTTTACAACTGCGAAAATTGATTTCTTTAAAACTGCAGTTTTAATTTTATCATCGTTAATAATTTCTAAATTTTGTAAAGTTTCTTTTAAAATATAACTTGATATAAGTTCTTTATTTTTATCAGTTGCATGAAATATGAAATTATAATTAGGGTTTTTGATATTCATTTTTTTTATAAAATTAATTAGAATTGGCATATGATGGTTAATCTCTGAAGTTCTACTTCCAGGGAAAATTGATATAATATTTTTTTTATTTAAAAATTGGTCTATCAAGATATTTTCATTAATTTTTTTATCTAACAAAGGATGACCTACAAATGTATTAGTGATTTTTTCTTTATCAAAATAGTCTTTTTCAAACTTAAAAAGCAATAAAATATGATCTAGAAATTTCTTCATTTTCTTAACTCTACCTTCTCTCCATGCCCAAACTTTAGGAGCAATAAAATGAATTATTTTTATTTTTGGATTTTTTTCTTTTACTAGTTTTGCTACTCGAAGTGTGAAATCGGGACTATCAACGCTGAATAAAATATCTGGGTTAAATTTTAATACTTCATTAACAGTATCTTTTATTTTACGTTTAATTTTAAAAAAATTTAATAATATATCGGTAAAAGCAATGTAAGTTATCTCTTTTTGTTCAAAAATTGTCTTAATTCCTAATTTTTCTAAATTTGTTCCACCTACACTTAAATATTCTAAATCATCTCTTTTTTTTATTATTTCTGAAACTACTTCAGAAGCTAATTTATCCCCAGAAGGTTCACCAGTAAGAATAAATATTTTTTTCATATAGCAGTGAGAAAAAGTTTGTTTTGATTGGCATATTTAATACAGGCTTCTTTATTTAATATAATATTTTGATTTGATTTAACAACAATTCCCTTGATACCAACTTTATTACAATCTTTAAATGTATCTAATCCTATTGTAGGTAAGTCTACCCTTAAATCTTGTTTTGCTTTAGGTAGTTTTATTAAAATACCTTTTTTTATTTTGGATTTAGTTATATTTTTTATCATTTCTTTTGTGCCTTTTCTTGTTTCTCTAGAAATGATCTTGTTATCTCTTATAATTACAGCTTGTGTATGATTGTAAGAATTTATTTTTTTTAACCTTTGAACACCTTTAAGTATTTCCTGTTTTTCCACTTTAGTGGGTTTTAATTTAGTATAAAATCCTCTTTTTAATGTTAATTCTGGATTGAAAGTATTTAATCTAATTACGTTAATATTATTCTCAAATAAAATTTTTATTAAAGCTTTTAAGACTGCAGCATCACCTAACTTCGCCGCTTTAACTATTCTTGGTATATAAAACAGTCCTTTTAAGTCTAATTTTAACTTTGATATCTTGGGTTTAATAATATTACCTGCAAAAATAACTTTCCTACATTTTTTTGATTTAATAAGTTTCAAAATTTCACCAAATTTACCTATATTTATAAAAAAACTATTTTTGTTTTTTTTAAAATTATTATTTTTTGTTAGATCTATAATGAAATACTTTATTTTCTTTTTCTCTATTTTTTTAATAATTTCATATGGTAAATTTTTTTCTCCTAAAAAAAGTCCTATCATTATTTATTAGGTGGAAGTGATATTGGTCTTTTTTTGTCTGAATTTATAAAATTAATTATTTTTTTTACAAATTCATTGTTTTTAAGATCGCTATTAAGTCCTTCTATATTAGCTCTAAAACTTTGAGTTTTAAATATTATTTCATATGCTAATTGAATTTTTTTTATATTTTCATTTGAAACTTTAGATCTTCTCAATCCAATAAGATTTAATCCCATTAAGTTGTTTCTATTTCCCATAGACAAACCAAATGGAATTACATCGCTTAAAACCCCGGTCATTCCACCTATCATTGCTGACTCTCCAATTCTGGAAAATTGATGTATTGCACAACTTCCTCCAACTATTGCGTTTTTTTCAATTGTTACATGTCCACCTACCTGGACGTTGTTTGCTAATACTATATTATCATATATTTTGCAGTCATGAGCTACATGACAATAAACCATAAATAAATTATTATCACCTATGCTTGTGATGCCACCACCTTGCTCTGTTCCAGGATTTATATTTACATACTCTCTAAATTTATTGTTATCACCTATAACTAATAAATTTTTTTCTCCTTTATACTTTAAATCTTGAGGCGGCGTTCCAATTGAGGAGAACGGAAATATGTGATTGTTTTTTCCTATCTTAGTATTACCAACAATATTCACATGAGAATGTAAAACTGTGTTATCTCCTATTTCAACATCAGGTCCAACTATTGAATAGGCTCCAATGTGTACTTTATCTGATATTTTAGCACTTTTGTTTACTATTGCTGTTTTATGGATCACAAGAATTAAATAACAAATTTAAAATTTATTACTTATCAACAATTACTACTGATTATTACTTTCTGTTTACAATGGTAGCTGACCATTGGGCATCAGCCATTTTTTTATTATCCACATAAGCAGTTCCTTTATACTTCCAAACTCTTCCATGGGATCTAACTGCTTCAATGTTAAGTTCAAGTATGCAGTCAGGAATTACAGGATTTCTAAATCTAGCTTTTTCTATTGTCATCAAAAATACTAATTTATTTTCATATGTTGCTTTATCTAAACCATGTGCTGTTAATGCTGCAGCTGCCTGTCCAAATGCTTCTACTATTAACACTCCTGGCATTACTGGTTCATCAGGAAAATGGCCATTTACAAAAAAACTATCTTTCTTAACTTTTACAATTGCAGTTGCTGAAAAAAGTTTTTTAATATTTTTCAATTCATCAATAAGAAGCATCGGTTCCCTGTGGGGCAGTAGTTGTTTTATTTGTTCTTTGTTTAAACTATTCATTTATTTTATTTTCCTTTAAAAAATTTCTTATATTTTTAGCAGGATATCCCATGACTTTTGTATTTGAAGGAATATTTTTAATTACTCCACTTCCTCCACCTATTTGTACATTGTCACCAATATTTAAATGACCAGATATTCCAGCCTGTCCACCAATTAATACTCTATTTCCAATACTAGAACTACCAGCAAATCCAACTTGTCCAGTTATGATACAATTTTTTCCTATCTTTACATTGTGTGCTATATGAACTTGATTATCCAAAAAAGTACCATCACCAATTACTGTATTAGATAGGGAACCTCTATCTATTGTATTATTACATCCAATTTCTACATTATTTCCAATGATTACTAATCCAATATGTGGATATCTAATATTTATATCCTTCATTGGAAAAAAACCAAAACCCTTTTTTCCTACAATTGCGCCATCTAAAATATTAGTATTATGACCTATGAGGGAATTCTTTACTATCACATTGGAACCTATTTGGCAGTTATCACCAATTACAACATTGCTCTCTATAATAGAATTATGTCCTATAGAGCAGTTTTTGCCAATCTTAACATTTTTTCCTATTAGAATATTATTACCAAGATTTAGATTTTTAAATTTTTTTGGATTTATAAGTTCAACTCTTTTGTCAAAATTTTCATCTAAAGCAGTTGGATAAAATAATGAAGTAACCTTAGCTACTGATAATAAAATATTAGGGACTTCTATTATATTTTTTTTTTTTGGAATCATTTTACGGAATTTTTTACTAGTTATTATTAAATTAGATTTAGTATTTTTTATTTGTTTTAGATATTTTATTGAATGGAAAAAAGAAATATCATTTTTATTTGCTGACTCTAATTCTTTTATATCATTAATCTTAAAATTTTTTTTGTAATATTCTATATTGAGGCAATTAAAAATATCACAAATTGATACATTATTATTTTTTTTAAAAAAAGGGTTTTTCATTTCAGATTTAATTTTTGAATTTCATTATTGAGCAAATCAGTGATTTCACTTGTTATATCAAGATTTTTCTTTCCAACAATAATATTTTTTTTAGGAATTACAATTGATATCGAATTTAAATTTACATAGTTTGTAATTATAGGATTTAAAATTTTAAGTATTTCTTTGGTATTTTCAATTCTTAAATTATTTAAATCGTCAATATATTTTTTTTTATTAGACCTAAATTTTTCAACTTCTTTTTTTAAATTATTTAGTTTTTTATTAAATTCCTCTTCACTTATAATGTTCTTTTGTATGAGTAATGATTTTTCTTTTTCTATAAGCTGTTTTTCAATTTCTTTAAATTTATTTATATTTTTATTTTTAATTTTTTCGATATGCTTATTTAAATGATCTCCGACTGCTGATTTATTAAGTATTAAATTTAGATCTATATAAGCAATTTCTGATTTAGAACTAAAAGTAAAAAAATTTAAGATTAATAAAATTAAAAAAAAAACTTTCATTTAAAAAGAAGTACCTATACGAAATCTAAAGGATTCTGTTTTATCTGTTTCCTCTTTAGATAGAGGTATTGCGTAAGAAAATGACAACGGGCCAATAACAGTGAACCAATTAACCGATATGCCTGTTGCAGATCTTAATTTGCTCGACTCTAATGAACTATCATAATCAACTTCCCTCAAAGTAGCAGCATCTAAAAAAAGATTTAAGTCTATATTTTCATATCCACTTAAAATATTTGGTAATGTTGTATTGAGATTTAAAGCTGAACCAAAATTACCCCCAACATATTCACTCCCGTCTTTTGGGCCAAATTTTCCTGATTCAAAACCCCGTAATTTGCTACTAGGTATATATATTCTCCTTGAAACTCTTACATCATCGTCTATTGAATTTACAGATTTCATAAATAGCTTTCCTGACAGAATTAGATTATCTGATACTGAGTGATATTTTGATAAATTTAGAGTATTAGCTATAGAAAGATCATCAGAATATATAGGTAATTCTTGATTAAAACTTATTTTATACCCGTCAGACGGTTGGAAATTTTGATCTAGCTTATTCAATGTTAGATTATAAGTAAAAAGGTTTTCAAAGTAGTCACCCTCTTGCTTTTTTTTATGTGCAGACGCTGTTGATGTTGTTTCTAATTTTTCATAATACGCTGAAACGTCTAGGTTAACATAAAAATCTGAATACTGTTCAAAACTAGTACCTATTCCAAATCCTGTTCTAGAAGTTTTAAATCCCCCAGTGTTTAAGAAGTCAGAAGTTGTACTTTCTAGAGTGGTATTTAAGGATCTGTCAGTATTTCTAAAATTAGGGTTCACAACAGAAAATCTCCCTTTGATCTCATCTTCCGCTAACATGAAATTCGTTGATAATTTAATGCCCTTTCCAAGATAGTTTTTTTCTTGGATTCCAGCTGTAATAGTTGCTCCTGAAGTACCGGTCCCTGCACCTGCGTAAACTTCGCCTGTTGGCATTTCTTTTACCGTTATGTCAATTGTCTTTTTTTTATTATCTGTTGGGGATATTTTGACGTCCGAAGTGACAGATTTAAATATACCTCGTGCTCTAATTTCATTTATTGATTTATCAAATAATAAATTGTTAAATGCATCACCCTCGTCTATCTTAAGCGAATTTCTTATTACTTTTTCTTCTGTAATATAATTACCAAACACATTAATCTGCTCAACGTAGAATTTTTCTAAATCTTCAAAATTAAATTTAATATTTATTTTATTATCATCAACTATAACTAAATCATATTTTACATTTAAAAATAAAAACTCTTTTAATAACAAAATTTTATCAATCTCACTTATTATATTATCAACTTTGCTAGAAGAATATTTTTTTCCTTTAAGTTCAGAAATTTGTTTATTTAATTTTTTGAAATTCTCAACATTAAAATTTTCATTTAACTCGATAGTTATCTTGTTAAAGTAATATTTTAAGCCAGCATCAATATTATAATTAAGCTCAAAATACTTATTATCTATATTTTTTGCATAAGATGATTTTATATCGACATTATAAAATCCTTTTTTTTGAAAATATTTTTTTAGTAATGTCTCATCATTTTTTATTTTTCTTTCATCTAAATATTTATCAGATGTCAAAAATTTCCAAAATCTTCCTTCTTCTGATTTGATTACATTTCTTAATTTTGAGTCTCTAAAAATCTTATTTCCATTAAAGTTGATTTTTTTGATAATACCTTTTTCACCTAAATCAAAATCATAAACTATATCTACAGAATTATTTTCATTGTTTGTAATTTTTGTTTCAATCTTAGCAAAGTAATAACCCCTTGCTTGTACAGTATTTTTCAACAGATTGTATTGATCTAAAATATTATTTTTCAAATAAGGATACTTTTCACTTTTCTTAGTAATATCCTTTAAACTATTAAGTAAATTTTTATTCTTAACTCCATTTATAGTTATATTCTGTATTATAGGATTTTCTATTATTTCGATTTCTAGAATTTTATTATTCTTATTTATTTTAATATCTTCAAAGTAATTTGTTTTAAACAATTTTTTTATAGAATTATTTAGTTCTTCGTCACTAATATTTTGTCCAGTTTTTAGTCCAGAAAACATTAGAACTGTTTCTACTGATAATCTTTCATTTCCTGATACTTTTATTTCATTATAAATCTCAGAATGTGCAATTTGAAAAAAAAATATTATATATGAAGAAATTACAATTAATATTCTTTTAAGAATTTTATTATATATATTTATAAGGTTGTAAGTACTCATCAAGATAAAGGTTTACTTTTATTACCATATTTTTTATGTCATTTATATCTTTAGGCTTTTTAGAATAATATTTAGTAAAATATGGTGTTTTAAGCAATTTTATTAATTTTTTATGAATTGTAATGTACGATATTTTATCATCCAAATATTCTTTAACAAGTCTATCATTAAGTGAAACCAGAATAGTTTCAAAATAAGTTCCAGAAAATTTATATTTAAGAATTTGCAAAAGAGGAAAATTTTTTTTATTTGGCTTCATAAAAACAGATCCGTTTATTTTAGTGTGATCAAAACTACTTTTATCTAATACATAGTTTCCAAATTTTGAGTATATCGAATTTGCAATTGGTACCTCCATTGATGTTTGGTGAGCGAGTAATTTTGTAATACCATTTTTAAAGTTAATAATAGCATGAAGATAAGACTGTGGATGAATAAGTATTTCAAATTTATTTATTGTTAAATCAAAAATTTTCATCGCCTCAATAATTTCAAATATCTTATTCATCATTGTTGCTGAGTCTATAGAGATTTTTTTTCCCATTTTCCAGTTTGGATGCTTTAGTGCATACTTTGATTTTATATATTTTATTTTTTGTAAGTTTCTATTTAAGAAAGGTCCTCCGGATGCAGTAATATAAACTTTATTTATATTATTTTTTTTTTCATATTTTAATAAAGACCATATTGAGAAGTGTTCGGAGTCTAGAGGTATAAATTCAGTATTATTTTTTTTTAATTCTTTATTAATAAATTGCCACCCACAAATTATAGATTCTTTATTGGCTATAGCTAAAATATTTGAGTGTTTTATAATCTTTAACGTTGGGTCTAATCCTTCTATCCCAGAAATTGCGTTGACTGTTAAAAAGGATTTTTTTTTGATTACTTTCAAGATTTCTTCAATTTTATTATAAACTTTGATTTTGCTATTTTTAAATTTTTTTATACATTTAAGATAGCTATCCTTGTCAAAAACTACAATTTTTTTTACGTTGAATTCTTTTGCTTGTTTATAAATTTTATTAATATTTTTATTTGTGGTTAGAAGCTTTACACAAAATTTTTTTTTATCATTTTTAATTATATTTAATGTTGTTTGGCCAATAGATCCTGTTGATCCTAATATAAAAATATCTTTTTTCATTTTACATTGTTATTAAAATGCCAAATGGCACAGCAAATAATATTCCATCTATTCTGTCTAAAATACCACCATGACCTGGCAATAAAGAACCTGTATCTTTAATGTTAGCTTTTCTTTTTAAAAATGAGATAATTAAATCTCCAATTTGTGAAATAAACGAAATTATTATTATCGTTAATAATATGCTTTCATTGAAAGATAAATATTTATCAAAATAACTATAAAAAAAACTACCAATTGAAATTGAAAATAAAAATGCACCCAATATTCCAGAATATGTTTTGTTTGGACTAATCTTAGTGAATTTTTTTCCGCCTATTAATTTCCCAAAAACAAAACCACCTATGTCAGTGCACACACATATTAATAATATAAATATTAAATAAATTGATTCAAGTTCGCTTGAAAAAACTAAATACCACCAGATTAATAATGAAAATAAAGCTAAGTATACTAGAGATATTATGAGAAATAAAAAAACGAATAATGATTTATTCTTAAAAATTTTTTTGTATATTTCATTAAATTCTTTTATAGCAAAATAATTTAAAAGAATTAAAAGAAGAAAAAGAATTATTGAGTTAATAAAAGATATATATACTATTAATAGTAAAATTGCTGACGTAAAAAATCTATACACTAGTTGATTCATTTTATTCCACCAAAATTTCTTCTAACTTTCATGAAATCTAAAATTATTTTTTTAAAATCATTTTTTGTAAAATCAGGCCAAAGCTTATTAACAAAAAATATTTCTGTATATGATGATTGCCATAATAAAAAATTACTTAATCTATTTCTTTTGCCTGTTCTAATCATAATTTCTGGATCTGGTATATCAGCTGTGTAAAGATGATTACTTATGTTTTTTTCATTTATAGGAATTTTAAGACGATTCAGTTTTTTAACAGAATTCACAATTTCCTCTTTAGATCCATAGTTTAAGGCAATATTAATCTGCAATAATTTATTAAATTTTGTTAAATTTTCTGCTGTTTTTAATTTTGATTTAAGCGATTTTGGAAATTTGTTAATATTTCCTATAATTTTTAATTTTATTTTTTTTTTGATTAACTTTTTAAGCTCTTTTTGTAAGTACTTTTCTAATAGGCTAATAAGAAAACTGATCTCTGTTTTCGGTCTTTTCCAATTTTCAGTTGAAAAGGTGTAAAGGGTTAAATATTTAATTTTATTGAATATGGCTTCATTAATAATATTTTCTACAGCCTCGACACCCTTAGTGTGACCATAATTTCTTGAATTTTTTTTTTTGATTCCCCATCTTCCGTTGCCGTCCATTATTATGGCTACATGTTTAGGTGAAATCATATTGTCATTATTTCATTTTCTTTTGCAGCAACTCTATCATCAATAACTTTTATTTGACTGTCTGTATAATCTTGAATAATTTTTTCTTTTTTTTTTACTTCATCTTCTGAAATCTCTTTATCTTTTAGAAGTTTTTTTAAATCATCATTTGCTTCTCTTCTTATATTTCTTATAGACACTTTGCACTTTTCACCCATAGATTTTATAATCTTTTTAATTTCATGCCTTCTTTCCTGACTTAAATCTGGAACAGGCAATCTAATTAACTGTCCATCTATTTGGGGATTAAGTCCTAACTCTGACTTTTTTATTGCAGAGTCAATTAGTGTAACATTATTGATATCCCAAACCTGAATGTTAATACTTCTGGGCTCTGGTGTGGTAATACTTCCAAGTTGATTGATGGGCATTTTTTGGCCATAAACATCAACTTTTACAATGTCTAGCATGGCTGCATTCGCTCTTCCTGTTCTTAATGAACTCAGTTCACTTTGAAAAACCTCATACGTTTTAGACATTTTATTATTGTATTTTGACTCCTCAAACATTACTCACCTATTTTTAGCCTAATAAAATTATTAATTTGCAAATTAGAAATATCTAAGTTTTTTAAAACATCTTTAACCTTCATTTTTGGGTCCATTACCCAATCCTGAGACATTAAACTATTTTCATCTTTAAATTTATTAATTTTACCTATGCTAATTTTCTTTGCTATATCCTCCGGTTTGCCAGAACTTTTCAATTCTTCTTCAATTAAATTGACCTCTTTATCTATTATTTCTTGATCAATCAGGTCTGCATTTAATGCTATTGGATTTGATGCTGCTATATGCATTGATAATTGTTTTCCAAATAAATCAATTTTATCAGATTTCTCACTAGTATTCAAAGATACTATTACTATTAATTTTGATACATTATCTTTAATTACTGAATGTTGATAAGCAAAATTTCTTGAATTTTCCTCAGCTAAAGTTTTTACTCTCCCAATTGTTATTTTTTCACCAATTTTTGCTATTAAGGCTACTAAATTTTCATCAACAGTTTTATTATTTTTCATTGTCGATTTTTTTAAATCTTCAATATTTGAAGAGTGATGATTATTTAATTCACTTAATTCTTTAACAAATTCTATAAAATCATCATTTTTTGCAACAAAATCTGTTTCGCAATTCACTTCAATTAAAGACATTTTTTTTTCATCTCCAGAAGTAGCTACAACTCCCTCAGTTGCACTTCTTGACATTTTTTTTGAAGCTTTAGCTATACCTTTTACTCTCAAAATTTCAGCAGCTTTATCTAAATCACCATTAGACTCCTTTAACGCAGCATTACAATCTTTAAAGCCTGCGCCTGTTGATTTTCTTAATTGTTTTACTTTTTCTATATCACTCATTTCATTTTCCTGTAATAAAATTAATTTTTTTTAATTAAGTTTTGTTTCTGATTTTGCTTCTTTTGATTTTTCTGCGCTTGAGTTTTCAACTTTTAAAGTCTCTGTATCTTTATCACTAGCAATATTTTGTGGTACTTCTTTTTTAGCATTGTGAATAGTTTCTTTAAGTAATGAACAATATAAATCTATTGATCGTCTTGCATCATCATTTCCAGGAATAGGAAAATCTATTCCATCTGGATTAGAGTTTGTATCTAAAATTGCAACTATTGGTATACCCAATTTGATTGACTCTTTAATAGCTAAAGACTCATAATTTGTGTCAATAATAAAAACCAAATCAGGTATTTTCTTCATACTTGATATTCCACCAAGTGATCTTTGTAACTTGTCTCTTTGACCACTCATTTTTAGTAATTCTTTTTTGGTAAATCCTCTATTTTCAGATTTTAAGTCAGAATTTATTTTATCTAGTTTTTTTATTGAATTAGATATTGTCCCCCAATTAGTTAACATACCGCCGAGCCATCTATAATTAACATAATATTGCTCAGTATCATTAGCTAGATCAGCAATTGCCTCGGAAGCTTGTTTTTTTGTAGAAATGAATAAAATTTTTCCACCTGAAGATATTGTTGAGTATACTTTTTCTAACGCAATTTTAGTTAGTTCAAGTGTTTGTGTTAAATCTATTATATGAATTGCGTCTCTTTTTCCAAAAATGAACTTTTTCATTTTTGGGTTCCATCTTAGTGTTTTGTGACCTAGGTGTACACCTGCTTCTAATAATTGTTCGATTGTTAAACTTGGTATTTTCATATTTTTTCCCGGTTGTACCACCACAATTACTGCCTAAAAAGGACCGGAGGTATAAAACCAGAAATTGTGTGCGTATTAATTTATGAAACTATTTACAAAAAAAGGCGAAAAAAACAAGTCTTTTTTAAAGAACATCGATATTTTCCTGATTTCTTATTAAATTGAGCATTTTATGATCTATTTTTCTTTTTTCATTCAATTGAAAAGACATCTTTTTTGTATCATCTTCAATATCAATTATCACTTTAGTCTTTCCCGGTTCTAAACTTAATTTATTAATTTTTACAATATCATCTATATTTTTAACTTTTATTACTACTTCATCTAATGGCTTATTAATCACCTCTTTCATAGATATAATTTTTCTTATATTGATTTTCTTTTGTATTTTATTTTCATCTACATAATTTTTAACTAGAGTAATCATAACAGAATTACCTTCAATGAGTATTTCTCTATTAGTTTCAAAAACATCTGAAAATACAAACAATTCAAAAACACCTGATAGATCAGAAAATTTGATTATTGCATAAGAAGTTCCTTTTTGTGTTTTTTTTTCTTGGACCTTTAATATTGTGGATGCAATATTTGAACTTAAAATACTTTCATTTGAATTAAACTCTTCATAATTGGTAATATTATATTGATTAAAAAGTGATTTATACTGATTTAGAGGATGGTCAGAAATAAAGAATCCTAAGGTCTCAAACTCTTTTGATAATCTTACATCTACATTCCAATCTTCAACGACATCTAAATAAGTCTCATCATTTTCTTCTTTAAATAAATCTATTTGGTTTGCTGAATTATTTTCAAATATATTTTTTGATTTTAAAATAATATTAGGTATAGAATTGAATAAAGATTGTCTATTCTTATTCAAACTATCAAAAGCTCCAGCTTTTACAAGTCCTTCCAATTGTAATTTGTTTATGTCTTTTGGGTTAATACGATTTATAAAGTCTGTTAGATCTTTGAACTCCCCATTTTTAGTTCTCTCCTCTACAATATTTAAAATTGCTTCAAATCCAACATTTTTAACTGCTCCCAAAGCGTAAAGAAAATTTTTGCCATCTGAGGAGAAATCAGCATTGCATTTATTAATATCTGGACGAATTATATTTATATTCAATCTTTTTAGTTCCTCATAAAATTCACTTAATTTTTTTTGGTTTGAAAGTTCCATCGACATTGAAGCGGCAAAGAACTCATGTGGATAGTATGTTTTCAAAAATGCAGTCTGATATGCTATTATTGCGTATGCAGCCGCATGGCTTTTATTAAATCCATATTCAGCAAAAGGTTCAATTTTTAAAAAAATACCAGCAGCAACATCTTTGCTAATTCCATTATTATAAGCTCCTTCAACAAATCTTTCTTTTTGTTTTTCAAGCTCTGCTCTTTTTTTTTTACCCATAGCTCTTCTTAATATGTCAGCTTCACCTGCGGTAAATCCAGATAGTACTTGAGCAATTTGCATAACTTGTTCTTGATAAATAATCACACCATAAGTCGGTTTTAAAATCTCCTCTAATTTGGGATGTAAATAATCAGGTTCTCTATTTCCATGTTTGCAATCGTTATAAATAGGGATATTGCTCATAGGACCAGGTCTGTATAAAGCAACTAATGCAATAATATCCTCTAAATGATTAGGCCTCATGTTGATTAAAGCATCTTTCATACCAGAGCTCTCTAATTGAAATAATCCAACTGTTTTACCACTAGACAAAAGGTCAAATACTCTTTGATCTTCATAATTAATAGTTTCAATTTTAAAATTTGAGTTTTTTTTTTCTACAAGTTTTTGAGTCTTGTTGATCACAGTTAAGGTTTTTAAGCCCAAAAAATCAAATTTAACCAATCCAGCATTTTCAGCTGAATACATGTCAAATTGCGTAGAAGGTAGTAATAAATCTGCAGAAGAGTCCTTGTACAAAGGAACAGATTCTGTTAATTTTTTGTCAGCTATAACAACACCAGCTGCATGAGTTGCAACATTTCTATTTAAACCTTCAAGCTTTAATGACAGCTCAATTAGACGACTAACTCTTTTGTCCTCATTAATTAATTTTTGTAATCTTGGCTCTACATTGATACTTTCTTGTAAGGTTAGTGGCCTAGATGGATCAAATGGTATCATTTTACAGATACTATCTATAAAGCCATATGGCAGTCCTAATACACGTCCGACATCCCTTATAACCATTCTAGCTTTAAGTTTTCCAAATGTTATAATGTGAGCGACACTATCTTTATATTTAGTTGTCAAATATTTGAAGACTTGGTCTCTTTTTTCCTCACAAAAATCAATATCAAAATCAGGCATAGAAATCCTATCAGGATTTAAAAATCTTTCAAAAATTAAATTGAATTTTATTGGATCAACATCTGTTATAGATAAACACCATGCGACTAACGAACCCGCTCCAGATCCTCTTCCAGGACCAACAGGTATATTATTATCTTTTGCCCACTTTATATAGTCTGAAACAATTAAGAAATATCCTGAATAATTCATTTCTGTTATAATTTTTATTTCATGATTAAGCCTGTCTTTATAAATTTCTTTAATTTTAATATTATTTGATATTGATTTTATTAGGTCTCGATCGGTTTTAAATTTTTTCTCCAGGCCATTAAATGAGTCTTTTTTTAATTTAACGTTAATATCAATAGTATCTGAGCTAATATTAGGCAGTATAGGCTTTGAAGGAACGGGTCTGAAGTTGCATCTATAAGGTAAATTATAATTATTTTCTAATGCCTCAGGTAAATCTTTAAAGATTTCCATCATTTCCTCTGATGACTTTAAATAATGATTATTAGTTAGTTTTAATCTTTTTTGATCATTTATATAAGTTTTTTGTCCAATGCACATTAAAGCATCATGAGCTTCATGCATTTCTTTATCCAAATAGTAAACCTCGTTAGTTGCTATGATTGGTATTTCATATTTTTTTGAAAGATTTAGATTGAAAATTTCAAATTCTTTTTCGTTCTTG
>LULK01000561.1_pt1 | contig 16729 bp, 14 predicted proteins | sample 728181 | NCBI WGS metagenome assembly LULK01 (sample SAMN03860291, study PRJNA289734) | marine metagenome | biome: seawater column; feature: ocean; material: water; isolation source: Red Sea water column Station 169 - depth 10m | place: Saudi Arabia: Red Sea | collected 2011-10-15 | depth 10 m | reverse complement strand
TATTAGAATTTTGAACTTCTTCAAAACAAGCATCCAAGTCAATTCCAAATGCATGTCCTGCACCATATGTTACATATAAGATATCAGTTAAAGCATCAGCCACTTCTAAAAGGTCTTTGTTTTCTAAGGCTTGCTTGAATTCATCTAATTCCTCTTTAATCAAATTGTACCTTAGATCATTTATTTTATCAGTACTTAAAGAAGGACTGGATTTTACTTGTTGCCCAAAAGTCTCCATAAAATTTTTTACTTTTTGAAAATTTGTCATTTTACTCCTGTAAGATTAATAAGAATTAGTATATAAATTAATTAACTTTTTTTTCAAACAAATGAAAACAAGAAAAGAATATGATAGTATCGGTGGCATTAATGTGCCAAATGATAAATATTGGGGCGCATCTACCCAAAGATCAAAAAAATATTTTAATATTGGAAAAATATTTGTCCCGTATTCTATAATAAGATCAATTGCAATTATCAAAAGAAGTGCAGCAATTGTTCATCAAAAAGATAAATTAATCTCTTCCAAAATTGGTAAAGCAATTATCAAAGCTTCTAATGAAGTTATCAGTGGAAAAATGAGTAATAATTTTCCTTTAAAAGTTTGGCAAACTGGTTCAGGTACTCAAACTAATATGAATGTTAATGAAGTAATAGCAAATAGAGCTATAGAAATTTTAAAAGGAAAAAAGGGTTCAAAAAAACCTGTCCATCCAAATGATCATGTCAATAAATCTCAATCTACAAATGATGTTTTTCCAACTGCAATGCATATATCTGTTGCTACAGAGACAATTAACAAACTTTTGCCGAGTTTAAAATTATTAGAGAAATCATTAGATAGAAAAAGTAAAGAATTTAAAAAAATTATTAAGATTGGTAGAACACATCTTCAAGACGCTACCCCCTTATCACTAGGTCAAGAATTTTCTGGATATTACGAGCAAGTAAAAAAAAGTATAGAAAGAATAAAATATTGTTTAAATGATATATATTTTTTGGCGCAAGGAGGAACAGCGGTTGGCACTGGAATAAATTCAAAAAAAAATTTCGATAAGAAAATTGTCAATGAAATTAAAAAATTTTGTAAGATAAATTTTAAACCTGCACCAAATAAATTTTCCGAATTAGCTGCACATGATGGAATAGTAAATTTTTCTGGAGCTTTGAATTCATGTGCAGTTGCTCTAATGAAAATTTCAAATGATATAAGATTTCTAGGGTCTGGACCAAGGGCTGGGTACGGAGAGCTTTTATTGCCAGAAAATGAACCTGGATCATCTATAATGCCTGGAAAGGTAAATCCCACACAATGTGAAGCAGTTACAATGGTTTGCGCAAAGGTAATTGGAAATCACACAGGAATAACTGTGGCTGGAAGCCACGGACATTTTGAATTAAATGTATTTAAACCTTTAATTGCTTATAATATTTTACAATCAATAGATATTTTAGCCGATAGTGTTAAAAATTTTAGCATATTCTGTGTCAAAGGAATTAAAGCAAATAAAAAAAAAATTAAGGAACATTTAGATAATTCTTTGATGCTAGTAACTGCTTTGGCTCCAAAAATAGGATACGATAGTGCAGCAAAGATAGCAAAAAAAGCTCTAAAAAATAATACAAGTTTGAAAAGTGAAGCTACTAAGTCGGGCTTAATTAATGAAAAAGATTATGATGCTGTCGTTAAGCCACATAAAATGATAAATCCAGATTAGTTAACTACTTTTCTAATTGAAGCTCTTAGATTTTGAATATTAGTGATTAAAAATTTTTCATTAATTTTCTCAGTTCCATTGGTTCGATTTAATTTAATATTGGATATAAGAAATTCTGAATCACCAAATTTTTTTTCAATATTAAATGAAATATTATCTAAATTTTTAACTTTTTTTGAGCTTACTTGAAATGTTTTAGCAAACTCAATATAGTTTTTGATACTGATAACATTTTGTGATTTAAATATAAGATCTCCTTGGTTTTCAAAATAATTTACTTTGCTGATAACTTCTCCAATTTTACCAAGTTTAAAATTAACTTTATCTAAGGTTATTTTCTTTTCATTGATTTTTAAATCGATTTCTCCTTTATCAATTATTTTATTTTGAATACTATCAAATTTTAATTTTAGTTTACCATTTATATTTCCTATATAACTTTCATTATAATTTAAAAGTTTCAAAAGTATATTGTCGATCAATGACTCAACTTTTTTGTTGCTTATTAATAATTTACCATCAAAATAAAATGGAGATAAATTAATATCGCTATTTAATTTAAAATTAAATTTTTTACTATCTGGAGACTTAATAAAAATTTTGTGATTATTGAAAGTATATTTATAGTTTAATTTATCATTTGACGTTTCAATTAGTGTCTCGCCTCGAAATTTTCCAAGTTGCTCTAGTTTTAAATTATTCTTAATTATTATATTAGGATTTACTAATTGAACTTCATGTTTACTCATATTTGGTGTTTTATAACTTCTAACCCAATTAGATTTGAAATTAATGCCAAAAATTTTGCCGTTTAGATAAAAGACTTTATTTTTAAGCTTATTATTTATTTTATAAGTAACTCTTTTTATAGGTGCTATTATAATTACCTCCTCAGATTTATTTTTTACAAAAACTTTACAATCTTCTAAAATTATTGGTTTATTAATCTTCTTATACATATGATTTCTGATATCTTTAATATCGCTCATTTGAAGTTCTAAATTAGTTTTGGATATTTCTGTTGAGAGAAAATCTTTAAATGTTCTTAAATAGATATCTCTTAAAGATATAAAGATTTTAAGATTTTCAGTATTTATTTGACTTTTATCAAAACCTATTTCTTTAAAATTTAGCTCAGCCTTTTCTACTAATAGGTGAGGCTTTGGAAATGGTTTATAAGAAATATTTCCGTAAGAAGCGAGGAAAATTTTGAAATTAGCATAAAAATTTTTTTCTATTTGATCAACTTTGCTTTTATAATTAAATAAAACTGGTAAAGATAAAATTGTTAGCGATGAAAAAATTATAAAAATTGCAATTAGAATTAATGAAAATGTAATTTTATTTTGTTTAATTTTATTCATTAAAAATAATATGGCTTATACTATATAAAATCTAAATGTTTAATTCTGATTATTTGTTAAATTTAAATGAAAAACAACAAGAAGCAGTAAAGACTTTGGAAGGGCCATTGCTTGTTGTTGCGGGCGCCGGTTCAGGCAAAACAAAGGTTTTAACATCTAGAATAGTTCATATAATCAGAAGTCATAAGGCATTTTCTAGTCAAATATTAGCTGTTACTTTCACCAATAAGGCTTCTAAGGAAATGCAGATAAGAGTCTCTAAATTATTAAAAAGAGATGCAACAGGACTACCCTGGCTAGGTACTTTTCATTCAATAAGCGCAAAAATTTTAAGAAAACATGCAGATGCTGTTGGATTGAAATCTAATTTTACAATTATAGATCAAGATGATCAATTAAGGTTGATTAAAAATATTTCTAAAAGTGAAAATATAGATATTAAAAAAATATCTCCGAAATATATCTTGGCCATTATAGATAAATGGAAAAATAAAGGTATGTATCCTGAGGATGTAATATTAAAAAAAAAAGATATTTTAGAAAAAAATTTTTTAAAAATATATAAAATATATCAGCAAAAACTTCTAGATCTTAACTCAACAGATTTTAGTGATTTAATTCTACATACTTTAAAAATTCTAGAGACACAGGAAGATATTAGAAAACTTTACTCTAAAAAGTTTAAGTATATCTTGGTTGATGAGTATCAGGATACTAATTTGATACAGAGTAAATGGCTTAAATATTTATCACTAGAATACAACAATATTTGCTGTGTTGGTGATGATGATCAATCAATTTATAGTTGGAGAGGTGCAGAAATTAAAAATTTTTTAGAATTTGATAAGATTTACAAAAATACAAAGATAATAAGATTGGAAAAAAATTACAGATCTACACAAAATATATTAAGTGTTGCTTCTAAATTAATTGAAAATAATAATAATAGAGTTGGAAAAACATTGTATTCAAATCAAGAAGAAGGTGAATTAATTACTTTAGATTGCTTCAGAAATGTTAAAGATGAAGCAACAGAAATTAGCTCAAGTATAGAAAATTTTAAAAAAAATAATTCTTTGAATGAAATTGCAATTTTGGTAAGAGCAATATTTCAAACTAGAGAATTTGAAGAACGATTTTTGAAAGTTGGAATACCTTATAGAATCATAGGTGGTATAAAATTTTATGAAAGAGCAGAAATCAAAGATTGTGTTGCTTATTTAAGATGCATATACCAAAAAATGGATGATTTATCATTTGAAAGAATAGTGAATGTGCCAAAAAGATCTATCGGTGACACTACTCTAAAAAATATATCTACTTTTGCAAAAAAAAATAATATTTCTCTAGAAATGGCTGCAAAAAAATTAATTGAATTAAATAAAATAAAACCAAAAACTAAAATTGGCCTATTATCTTTTTTAAATTTATTAGAAAAATGGAGGAATGATCAAAAAAAATATAATCATAATAAATTATTGCAAATAGTTTTAGATGAGTCAGGATATAGCGAAATGCTAAAGAATAAAAAAGACTTAGAAAATGAAAGTAAACTAGAAAATATTAAAGAATTATTAAGCGCAATGAAAGAATTTGATAATTTAGAAAGTTTTTTAGAACATGTTTCGCTTGCGACCTCTTTAGATCAGGACTGGGAAAGCGAAAAAGTTAATTTAATGACATTGCATGCCTCTAAAGGTCTTGAATTTAATATTGTTTATCTGCCTGGGTGGGAAGAAGGGCTTTTTCCTCACCAGAAAAGCATTGAAGAAAAAGGTGAAAATGGTTTAGAAGAGGAAAGAAGGTTGGCTTATGTAGGTATAACTAGAGCAAAAAAATTTGCAAAAATTTCTTTTTCTATGAATAGATTTTATCAAGGTGATTGGATGGATAGTATTGCTTCCAGATTTGTTGACGAACTGCCAGATGAATTTATTAAAAAAAACAACAGTTTTAATGAACAGGAGGAAGATGTTTTTGAATTTAATCAAGATGTTGATTTTGAAAGTGAAGTTAGAAGTCCAGGCTGGATAAGATATCAAAAAAAATTAAAGTGATAAAAAATATTAAAAAGTTCATCATTGATAATAATTTAGATGGATACATTATTCCAAAAAATGACAAATATTTTACTGAATATTCAAATATAAATAATCTTAAGAAGGTAAGTAATTTTTCAGGCTCAGCAGGATTTGCATTAATTTTAAAAAATAAAAATTATTTATTTGTAGATGGCAGATATACACTTCAAGCAAAAAAACAATGTGGAAAAAATTATACAATTATAGAAATTCCATATAATTGGCCAAAAAATTTATTAAATATCGAAAATAGCGAGATAGGTTTTGATCCAAACTTATTTACTTATCATTTATTAAAAAATTATTTTGGAAATAAGACTAATTTAATCCCTATTGTATTTAACTTTAAAAACAAAATTAAAAAAAAAATTAATTATATCTATGAGCTGGATAATAAAATTATAGGTGAAAGTAGAAAAAAAAAAATTGAAAAAGTTAAAAAATATCTTGTGAAATATAAAATTAATTATTTATACGTTAGTGCGAGTGAAAATGTAAATTGGCTATTAAATATAAGGGGTAAGGATTTACCAAATAGTCCATTAGCAAATTGCAAAATGATCATTGCAGAGCGTGGTAAATCTTTTGTTTTTATAAACTCCAAAAAACTTTTATTCTTAGATAAAAGAAATTTTAAAAATATCATTTTTTGTGATGAGGATAATTTTTTTCAAGTAATTTATAATCTTAAAAGTGGAAATGTTTGTATTGATAAAAATACCTGTTCAATATTTGAGGAGGAAGTTTTAAGGTATAAGTTTAAAATTTCTTCAGATATTGATCCAATATATGAGCTTAAATCTATAAAAAATTCTATAGAAATAAAAAATACAATTAAAGTTCATATCGAGGACGGTATTGCGTTAACAAAATTTTTATATTGGTACAAAACAAATAATTTAAAAATTACAGAAAAAAAAATAGAGAAAAAATTGGAATATTTTAGAAAAAAATCAAATAGTTATCTATTTCCAAGTTTTGATACTATTGCAGGATCAGGTCCTAATGGAGCTATTATACATTATAAATCAAACAATATTACTAATAGACGGATTAAAAAAAAAGATATTTTACTTATCGATTCTGGTGGGCAATATAAATGGGGAACAACTGATGTAACAAGAACAACAAGTAACGGAGTATACTCAAACAAAATAAAAAATAATTTCACCAGGGTTTTAAAAGGACATATTGCTGTAGTTACATGTGATTTAAAAAAAAGTTTTAATGGCTATTTAATTGATAAGCTTGCAAGAAAACCTCTTAAAAATGTAGGTTTAAATTATTCTCATGGGACTGGCCACGGAGTAGGTTTTTTTTTAAATGTTCATGAAGGCCCACAATCTATCTCGAGATATAATAGGATACCAATAAAAGAAGGTATGATTTTAAGCAATGAACCAGGATATTATTTAAAAAATAAGTATGGAATAAGAATAGAAAATTTAATTTACGTAAAAAAAATTAAAAATAAGTTGATTTTCAAAAACCTTACATACGCTCCAATAGATTTGGACTTAATAAATTTTAAAATACTAACAAAAAAAGAGAGAGAATATCTATTTGATTACCACCTGGAAGTTTATTCTAAGTTATCAAAATATCTTAACAAAAATGAGAAAAAGTGGTTAATTAGTTTGATCAAGTAACTTTTTAAGTTCATCCTGAGATAATATTTTTATACCAAGTTTGGTTGCTTGATCTAGCTTACTTTTTGTCGGTTTTTCTCCCGCAACCAAAAAATCTAGATTTTTACTAACATTGCTTAATGTGGAACCAGAATTTTTCTCGATTAGAGACTTTGCTTCAGCTCTGCTTATTCCATCTAATTTACCCGTAAACATGAAAGTTTTATTTCTTAAAATTCCTTTTTTTTGAAAATTTTGATCTTGAATATTTAAAATACTATTTAAATCATTTAAAATTAGCAAATTTTTATTCTTTGAAAAAAAATTTCTTAGTGAATTTAATTGTGTTTCTCCTATACCATCAATATTTAAAAATTTATCTAGTTGATTTTTTCTTATTATTTCTAACAATTTATTAATACTTTTTACGTTACTACTAATAAGCCTGGCGTTTTCCATTCCGATATGTCTAATTCCTATTGAATAAATAAATTTTTGGAGTGAAACTTTTTTTGAATTTTCTATTGACGTTTTTAAATTACTAACTGACAAATTACCCCATCCCTCTAAATTTACTATTTTAGAATAATCTAAATTAAATATATCTTGCGGTTTTCTAATCAAATTCATGTCCCAAAATTTTTCAATAACTTTCTTTCCTAAACCTTCAATATTTAAAGCATCTTTTGATATAAAATGTTTCAATTTTTCAATAGCAATTCTATCACATTCAAATCCATCATTAATACATCTTCTAACTGCATCATATTTTTTTGTTATTTTATTATATTCTTTGATTGTTCTAGATCCGCAAGACGGACACTTTTGAGGGAAGTTAAATGATTTTAAGTTATTATTTCTTTTATTCAAATCAACGTTCACTACGTGAGGTATAACATCTCCAGCTCTTTCTATTTTAACAATATCACCTATTCTAATATCCTTTCTTTTAATTTCGTCTTCATTATGAAGAGTAGCATTCGAAACTACAACTCCACCAATATTGACTGGCTCAACTTTTGCAACCGGAGTTAAGGCTCCAGTTCGACCTACTTGTATTTCAATATTCAAAATTTTTGTAAATGCACTATCTGCTGAAAATTTATGAGCAATTGCCCATCTTGGAGAATTAGAAGTATATCCTAATCTTTTTTGTAGTTTCAAGTCATTTACCTTATACACTAATCCGTCAACATCATAATCCAGATCGAATCTTTTATTTTCGAAATTTTTGTGGAAGATCATTAAATCCTCAATATTATCTAAAATTTTGTTATCTTTATTTACTTTAAATCCCCATTTTTTTAAATCTCTCAGAAAATCTGATTGGTACTGATGAAAATAATTTTGAGAAAAACCTGTCGTGTAAGCAACAAAATTAAGAGGAATTTTTTTTGTTTCTTGTGGATTTTTTTGCCTTAATGATCCAGATGCAGCGTTTCTAGGATTTGCAAAATTATCTTTAATTTTAAAAAAATCTTTTTTTTTTATGAAAACCTCTCCTCTGATTTCTATTTCAGTTGGAAAATCGTTACTCTTTATCTCTAATGGAATATCTTTAATAGTTTTTAAATTTTCTGTAATTAGTTCACCAGTTTTTCCATCTCCTCTAGAAACTCCATATTTTAATTTTTTATTTATATAAGTTAAAGATGCTGAAATTCCATCGATTTTTGGTTCCACACTATAATTAAATTTAATATTTTTATTTAAATAATTAAAAATTTTTTTTTCAAAATTTTTAATGTCTGAAGGATAAAAGGCATTTGATAATGAGAGCATTGGGACTTTATGTTTATATTTAGCAAATGCTTTGGAAGGCTTATAACCTACTGAATTATTTGGGGAAAATTTACTCTTTAGATAAGGGAATTTATTTTCTAAATTTATAATTTCTTTTTTTAACTTATCGTATTCATTATCATTTATTTTGGGTCTACTATTTTCATAATAAAGTTGATTATGTTTCCTATATTCATCAATCTTTTCAAAATATTTTTTTTTTATACTTGTTATTGTCATGTAAACTTTATTACTTAAATAAATTTTTAAACTTTTTTAGAATAGTTTCTTTTTCATCTTTAATCTTAATTTTATTCTTTTCATAATCCTTGTTTAAAATTTTATAACTCGCTTCGTACCATTTGCTTGATTGATAATTGTAGCCCAGTAAGTAAGCATATTTTTCTGCTTCATTTATTAGTCCAACTTTGTAATGCAATTCAACTAATCTATGCAAAGCTTCTTCGATATAAATTGTGGTATCATAATCATTCACTACTTTTTTAAATCTATTAATTGCCGGTATCCATTTTTCTCTTTCTACATAATATCTAGCTAAATACATTTCTTTTGATGCCATTATTTCAATTATAAATTCTAATTTATATTTTGAATCTGTTGCGTAGTCAGTATTTGGATAATTATTAATTATTATTTCAAAATATTTTTTTGATTGTAAAATTTCATTCATGTCTTTTTTCTCATCAATAATTTGATCATAATGACATAAAGCTAGTAGGTAATAAGCATAATCGGTTTGTGGATGATTTTTGTATTTTACCAAAAATCTTTCTAGATCATTTATAGCATCTTTGTAATATCCTTGTGTAAAATATCCATAGGCTGACATTAACACTGCTCTAGGTGCCCATATTGATTGAGGATATAAAAGCTCAGCTTCACTAAATTTCTTGCCAGCATATACTACATCTCCCCTTTCAAATTCCTTCATAGCCTCATTGTAAACTTCAATCATTTGCTCATCTAAGCTTTTTTTTTCAATAACTTCTAAATTTTTTTCATTTTTAGTACATGAAAAAATTAGAATTAAAATTAAGAGAAATAGATAATTGAAATTTGATTTCATTAATTAGTTTTATCAGATAAAACTAAAATTTCTAACTATTAAGCTATTGATTTTAAATTTTGATAATTGGTGAAAGTATGTGGTAATTGCTTTCCTTTAATTTCAATTAATGAGTAATTATTTTGATCTGAAAATACTTTCCTTAATAATTTATTAGTTAGATTATGACCGCCTTGTGAACATTTTAATGAACCTATGATTTTATATCCTGAAAGAAATAAATCACCCATACAATCTAATATCTTATGATTTACAAATTCTAATTTATTCCTCAATCCATCTTTATTCAAAATTTCGTTATTCTTTATGACGATAGCATTGTCTAAACTTCCACCCTTGCCAAGATCTAATTTTTTTAACTTCTCAATATCTTCATATAAACAAAAGGTTCTTGAATTGAAAATATCATCTAGTTGATTTTCTAAAACATTAATTTTATTTTTTTGTGTGCTTATAATTTTATTTCTATATTTTATTTCAAATTCAATATCACTAGTTACATTCGACTTTTCTATCGATATGAATTTCTCATTATCTTCAATTACAATCTTTTTATTGATCTTAATAATTTTAAGTGGCTGGTTGCTAAGCTTTAAACCAACTTTCTTAAAGGCTTCAATGTAACATTTGGCTGATCCATCTAGTATAGGTGTTTCCTGAGAGTCTATTTCTATAATTGCATTATCTATTCCAGCACCATAAAAAGCACCCATTAAGTGTTCAATCGTTGATACTTTGACACCATATTCATTTGAGATTGTAGTGCACAAATTTGTACCTGTAACGTTATTATATAAAGGAACTACAATATTGTTTTTATTTAAATCTGTTCTTTTAAAAATGATGTCTGAATTTGGTGAAGCAGGCATTACAGTCATATTTACTTTAACACCAGTATGTATACCAATGCCTGAAAAGTTAATTTTATTTGCTAAAGTTTTTTGAGTTAATATAGACACATATAAATCATACAAAAATGCTTTCTTTTTAAATACTCAATAAATATTACAAGAAAATACAATTATTTATCAAAAAAATTAAAAAATTTTTCAAATATACCTTGCTTTTTACTTTGAACCTCAGGCAACTTGGTCTCACTTAGATAATACTTTGCTCCTGTATCGCATATAATATCATCTGACTCAGAAAAAAAATTAATTGATTTAAAATCAAATTTATCCTCTAAATAAAATGAATTATTATTAAACAATTTTGAACCACCACCAACAAGAAATAGATCTGCTTCTTTAAAATTAAATTTTTTTATATTTGTTTTTTTAAAAGAGAGATCAATTATTTCTTGAACCCTATACAATATTACTTGTTTTAATTTTTCTATAGGAATATTCTTGCTTATAATTTCTTTAAATATTAATCGATTGTTATAATCATTGTTTTGGTATGAAAATTCAGTTTCAGATTGGTTAAATAACTTTTTGATTTGTTCTGCCTCATTAAATGTTATTTTGAAGATATTGGATATATCTTTTGTAATATGAAAGCTACCAACTGGAATACTGTGAATTAATTTTAAAGCATTATTTTCATAAAATATGAACGAAGTTCTTTTAAAACCAATTTCTAAAAACGAAACTTTGCTCTTATTTATTTTTGTAATGTAATTTGAAGTTTTTACATAACTGGAACAAATAAAGTTTATCACATTTAAATTATTTTTTTTAAATCTTTCATTTATCTCATTAATAAAATTTTTTGGAAAACAAATTAACTTAAAATCAATTTTTAAGTTATCTGTATTATTTAAAAATTTTGGGAGTTCAGAATATATTTTGTTATCTATTATGCATTGATCAACGATAATGTGTAATATTTTATAATTTAAATAATATTTATTAATTATTTGATTTATCTCCATAATCATCATTTCAAAGATATTATTAATTTTGTTTTTTTTGTCTAAATTTTTTTTTAAAGAGATATCAATAATAAATATTTCGCTACTATCCAACATAAGTACTACGTCTTGGATATGATTAGATATTGATTTTTCAGCGATGAACCTAAATCAATAATATTAATAAAATTTTTATTACTCATTTTTTAATATGATTCTGTTTGGTACTCTTAGATCAAAAACTGTATAAGAATTAAATCGATGAGAATTTTGGAGTTTTTTAAACAGCTTTATTGAGTTATCGATATTTTTGTTCGGTAATTTTAAAGAAATATTGTTGTAAAAATTTAAATCCCATCTTTTATTTTTATGGAAGTAAAAATTTTTAATTTCGTCAATATTTATATTATGTTGTTTTAATTTATTTAATAAAATTAAATAGTCATAGGGTACAAATTTTCCAAAAATAATTGGCAATTTTTCATCATATTTAATTGAATTTGATAGAATAAATTTTTTATTATCTCCTACAAAATATTTTTTTTTGTTTATGTAGGTTATTCCTAGAAATTTAGTTTTTTTTGCCTCAATAATAATAGTTGATGGATAATTAATTTTTATATTTATATTTTCTAAAAAACTTAGTTTTTCCAAATTTGCTAGCAATTCATTCTTATTTATTAAAAGTATATTTTTTTCTAATAAATATTTTGTTTCATTTAAAACATTTTGATTAATCTCTCTAAAGTTTGTTTTAATATCAATTTTATCTATTAAAAACGTATTTTTGAGAAAATTTGATTTATCGATATTGAAAATAGTTGTTAATAAAAATAAGCAAATAATATAAAAGTAAATTTTTTTTTTATTTATTGATAGATGCATCTTTTAAAATTTTTTTTATCAAATTTTTAAAAGTAATGTTATTAAATTTTGCAATTTCAGGTACCAATGATAAAGAAGTCATTCCAGGTTGCGTATTTGTCTCTAGTAAATAAAACTTATTTCTAAAAAATCTAAAGTCTGAGCGTGAAACTCCTCTACATTTTAACAATTGATGAGCTTTTAGAGCTAATTTTGTTACTTCATCATATTGCCTTTTAGAAATTTTTACTGGGATTAAATGCTCAGTTTTAGCTTTGGGATTATATTTCGCTTGATAATCGTAGAATTCTCTTTTTGGTTTTAATTCAATTGCTCCTAATATTCTTCCGGATAAAATCGCAACTTGTATTTCTCTACCTGGAATATATTTCTCAAAAAGAATTTCACCATACTCTTGTAGTTTGTTTATATTTTTTAATACGTTTTTTTTGTTGCAGATAAATACATTTACACTTGAACCTTCATTTAATGGTTTAATGATTAGAGGGAAACCAAGTTTACTTTTTAATTTTTTAATAATTTTTTTTTTATTATTTAAATTTTTGAAAGAATATTTTAAAAATTTCGGCGTTAAAATTTTATTTTTTTTATATATTTTTTTTGATAGCTCTTTGTCTATTGCTAAAGATGAAGATAATACTCCCGAGTGAGTATATTTAACTTTTTCTGATTCTAAAATTGCTTGAATATAACCATCTTCTCCATATCTTCCGTGCAACAAATTTAATACTACATTTGGTTTAAACTTTCTTAATGCTTTAATAAATTGTCCATCTGGATTTACTACTTTAAGTAAATATTTTTTATCTTTATTTAATTCATAAAGAACGCTTTTTGCTGTTTGTAAACTAATTTCTTTTTCTTTTGAATAACCACCCGCTAAAATTAGAATTTTTTTCATTATTCTATAATTTTAATTTCTAAATTAATATTAATACCAGTTTTTTCTTTAACATTTTTTTTTACAAAATTAATTAATGAATTCATTTCATCAAAAGATGCATTGTTTTTATTAACGAAAAAATTTGAATGTTTTTTTGATATACAAGCATCTCCAAAATTAATATCTTCAGGAACTGACTCTTTTATTAGTTCCCAAGCTTTTTTTGTTGTTTGCTCAATTGGATTTTTAAAAGTACTTCCTCCAGTCTTAATTTTTGAAGGTTGAGAATTATTTTTTTTTAAAGCTAATTCTTGCATTAAATTTTTTATTTTATTTTTATTTGATAAATCACCTTTAAATGTAGCACTTAAAAAAATTAAATTTTCATTTAATTCTATCTTTCTATAGTTAAATATAATTTTGTTCGATGGTATAACTTTAATATTTCCATTCAAATCAATACATTGTATTGATATTAATTTGTCTTTAAATTCTGTTCCAAAACAGCCAGAATTCATTTTAAGACCACCACCGACAGAGCCAGGGATGCAATACATAAATTCAAAACCAGTTATTTCATTCTCTTGCGCATATTCTGAAAGTTTTTTTTGCGAGCATGCTGAGCCTGCAATTATTGTATCTGATTTTAATTTTGACAATGCACCAAAATTATTACCAAGTTTAATTATTACACCTTCAAAAATATTATCTTTAAATAATACATTAGAACCTTTTCCTAAAATAAAAATTTTTCCTCTTTTATTGTATAATTTGAGAAATTCCTTAAGTTCTAAAAGATTTTTTGGTTTAAAAAAAATTTTTGATTTGCCGCCTATGTTAAACCAATTAAACTTTTTGATATCAATATTAAAAAATAAATCTGCATCAAATTTATTTTTAAAATTTTCAATATCTTTTAATTCCATATTAATTAAGGTTTCTTACCCAATTTGTTATAGATCCGGCACCCATTGCTATGAAAATTTTATTTCCAAAAGCAATGTTTTTGATAATTTTTTTTAAATCCATTTCATTTTTAAGCATTATCAAATTAACTTTAGAATTTTTTGCAATTAATTTTGCAAATGAGGTATAAGAAAATCCTAATTTTATCGTTTCACTCGCTTTATAGATTGGGCAAAGTAAAATTGTATTTGCATTTTTAAAGCATTTAGAAAACTCATTTTTTAAATTTTTTACCCTTGAAATTCTATGTGGTTGAAAAATACAAACTATCTCCTTTTTATTATATACTTTACTAACACCATCTAACACCGATGAAATTTCAGTTGGATGATGTGCATAATCATCAAAAAATGGTACTTTGTTAATATCGAATAAAAAATTAAATCTTCTCTGAACACCATTGAAGTTTTTTAAACCCAATTTAATCATTTTATCTGAAACACCAATTGAAAATGCTACTGCTAATGCTGATGTCGCATTTTTAATATTATGCAAACCTAACAAGGGAATTGAAATATTATTTATAATTTTTGTCTTACCAGGTATTTTAATCCTAATACTAAATTTTGAATATTTTTTATTCTGGATTATATTAAAAATATGAAAATTTGATTTCTGATTTGTGCCGAATGTGTAATAGTTATTATTTTTAAGTTTTGGTAAAATTTGTTTTATATTTTTATCGTCTAAACACAAAAAAGCCTTTCCAAATGTAGGGGTTTTATCAATAAATTCTATAAATTTATTTTTTAGATTTCTCATAGTTTTGTAGTAATCTAAATGTTCATTATCAATATTAGTTATTATTGAGTAATTAAATGGAATTTGAAGAAAACTGCCATCTGACTCATCTGACTCAACTAAACTCCAGTCACTTTTTCCTAATTTAGCGGAACTTCCTATCGAATTTAAAACACCTCCATTTATTATTGTGGGATCTAGTTTCGCATAATTCAAAATGTTTGACAAAATTGATGTTGTTGTAGTTTTCCCGTGAGATCCTGTCACAACAATGTTCTTCATTAAAGAAACTAAATGACCCAATAATTCTCCTCTTTTATAAATTGGTAGGTTTAATTTTTTGGCATGCTTGTATTCTGGGTTTGATTTTTTTATGGCAGATGAAACTACTAATACGGTACAATTTTTTATATTTTGTTTACTGTGCTTTAAATAAATTGGAATTTTTTTTTTTCTTAGTAAGTTAAGATTTTTATTATCGGATATATCACTTCCTTGTATTTTAAAACCTAAACCATTCATTATTAATGCTAGACCACTCATTCCAATGCCACCAATTCCAACAAAATGAATTAATTCAGTTTTTCCAATATTAATTTTCATCTAAAATTTCTATAATATTATTATTTATAGTTGAATATTTCTGAAATCATTTTTGAAACTTTATTAACATCAAAATTGTTTTGATTTATTAACCAACAACAATTTTTTTTATAGTAATATTCTGAGTTATAGTATTGATGATTATCTTTTGCAGATGGGAGAGGAATTGAAATAAACGGTATATTTAAAAATGAAAGTTCACTTAATGTGCTTGCACCTCCTCTCGTAATTGCAAAATCTATACCACTGTAAAGTTCATCACTATTATTCGTAAAATCAATAAATTTATAGTTTATATTTGATTTATCATATTTATTTTTTATAGAAGATAAATTGTTCTTATTTGAAATCTGCTGAATAACCTCTAATTTTTGTTTTTTTGAAATTTCAATAATTAAATCTGTTATATTTTTATCAAAAAATGATGCACCTTGACTCCCACCAATTATAAGAATTTTTCTTATTTCTTTATTTTGTTTAATCAAATTTTTCTTTAAATTGTAAATTTCTTTTTTTAAGATAGGTTCAATAATAACCTTTTTAAAATTATATTTTGCAGGAAAATTTTTTATATTTTCAAAATAGCATATTATTTTTGTTGAAAACTTTAAAGCAAAACTGTTGGATCTACCTAAAACACTATTAGGTTCAAACAAGAAAATTTTTTTTTTCAAAATAAATGCAGCTAAACAAAATGGAAATGTCATATATCCACCAGTGCTAATTACAATATTTATTTTGTTTTTTTTTATAAAATTAATAGATTGGAATACATTAAAAAAATATTTAAAAATATTTATTGGAAGTAAATAAGGTTTTAAAAATAAGTTCGGTACGTCTATCAATTCGTATTTAAATTTTTTGCTATTAATAAATTTAATCCCTCTAAAATCAGATACCATGTTTACTGAAAATTTGTTTTTCAAATGTTCAAATAATGAAGTTGATGGCACAGCATAGCCACCGGAACCACCAGTCACTATAAGTATATTTTTCATTAATTTAATTTTCTCTTTGTCAAATTCAATATTATTCCAGTTAATATTGATGTTCCAACTATTGAAGAGCCACCATAACTTATGAATGGCATAGTCATACCTGTTGTGGGAAGCATTCTAATATTAACTCCAATATGA
>LULK01000794.1_pt1 | contig 16753 bp, 19 predicted proteins | sample 728181 | NCBI WGS metagenome assembly LULK01 (sample SAMN03860291, study PRJNA289734) | marine metagenome | biome: seawater column; feature: ocean; material: water; isolation source: Red Sea water column Station 169 - depth 10m | place: Saudi Arabia: Red Sea | collected 2011-10-15 | depth 10 m | reverse complement strand
ACGTAGTACATTATTGTGTAGCAAATATGCCAGGAGGTGTTCCAAGGACATCAACTTTTGCACTTAATAAAGCAACTCTTCCATATTTGGTAAAACTTGCAAACAAAGGCTATCATAAAGCTTTAAAAGAAGATAAAAATTTTTTAGCGGGACTTAATATTTGTAAAGGACAAGTGACCTATAAAGCTGTCGCTGATGTTTTTGGCCATGAATATGTTGATCCTGCATTAGCTCTTTAAATTATAATAATCTAAATACCAATTTAAAAATTTTTGAATACCGTTTTGATATTTTGTTTTAGGATTGTAACCAGTTATCTTTTTTAAAAGACTAGTGTCAGATAAAGTTGAATATACATCACCTTTTTGCATGGGCAGAAATTTTTTTATTGCCTTCTTTTTTAATTTTTTTTCAAGCATATTAATAAAATCTGCAAGAAGAATTTTTTTTGTATTTCCAATATTTAGAATTCTAAAAGGTGCAACACTTGATAAGCTATCATTTTTATATTTTATTGATGAATTTAATTTTGGAGCTTTGTTTGTTAATTTAAAAATACCATCAACAATATCATCAATAAAAGTATAGTCTCTATACATTTTACCTTTGTTATAAATATCTATTTTTTTTCCTTTTAAGATATTTTTTGTAAATTTAAAGTAAGCCATATCCGGTCGGCCCCAGGGACCATAAACTGTAAAAAATCTTAAAACTGTTATTGGTAATTTCCATAGACTTGAGTAAGAATGAGCTAAGTTTTCCGTTGATTTTTTTGTAGCTGCGTAAAAACTTATCTGACTATCTGTTTTATCAATTTCTTGAAAAGGAAATTTTTTATTGGCTCCATAAACAGACGAACTTGATCCAATTATAAGATGTTTTATTTTTAATTTTTTTGCAGCCTCAATTATGTAATAAGTTCCAATAATATTTGAGTTTAAATATACTTTTGGATTTTGAATACTATATCTTACTCCTGCTTGAGCAGCTAAATGAATAATTATTGATGGCTTAAATTTATTAATTGAGTTATTCAAAATTTTTTGATTTTCAAGATTTGCTTTTATAAATGAAAAATTTTTATAATTTTTAAGATGTCTAAATATCTTTTTGAAACATGAAAGCCTATAAAACCAGATGATCCAGTTATAAAAATTTTTGTTTTCATTTTTTCTATATATTTAATATAGTACAATAGTGATTAAAGAAATTCCTAAAACGACTAAAGTAGCTGTAATTGGTGGTGGAGTAGTGGGTTGTTCTGTTGCTTATCATTTAGCTAAGTTTGGTTGGAAAGATACTGTTCTTTTCGAGAGAGATCAATTAACTTCTGGAACAACCTGGCATGCAGCAGGTCTTGTAAGTCAATTAGGACCTACAGCTGCAATAACAAAAATTAGAAAATACACATTAGATTTATATAAAGAGCTTGAAAAAAAAGTAGATCATTCAGCTGGATTAAGACTAAATGGAGCACTTTCAATTGCTCAAAATAAAGGGCGATGGCAAGAGCTTCAAAGACAGGCAACGACTGCACAACTTTATGACGTTGATGTTAGAATTTTAGATAAAGACCAAATAAAAAAAAATTATCCAATCATAAACACTGATGATGTTATAGGTGGTATCCTAATGCCGGGAGATGGTGCTGCTGATCCATCAGGAGTTACACATATGTTAGCGAAAGCAGCAAGAATGGAAGGTGCACAAATTTTTGAAAAATCGCCAGTTGAGGAAATTTTAACCAAAAATGGAAAAATTTCAGGCGTAAAAGTTAATGGGCAAAAAGTAGAATGTGAATATATAGTTTTAGCTTCTGGAATGTGGTCAAGACAAATAGGAGAAAAAGTTGGAGTGAGTATTCCACTTTATCCTGCTGAACATTTTTATATTATTACGGAACCTATTGAAAATCTTTCAAAAACTTTACCAGTAATTCGAGACTTTGATAATAGAACATACATTAAAGAAGATGCAGGTAAAATATTAGTTGGTATTTTTGAGGGAAATTCAATACCTGCGTGGAATAAAACAAATAAAGTTCCAGAAGATTTTTCCTTTGGAGAATTTCAAGAAAATTTTGAACATTTTGAACCTTATTTAAAATCTGCAATAAAAAGATTTCCAGTTTTAGAGTCTGCAGGTATTAGAAAATTTTTCTCAGGTCCAGAATCTTTTACTCCTGATACAAACACCTTACTAGGTGAAGTTCCTGAAATTAAAAACTTTTTTGTTTGCTGTGGTTTAAATAGCATTGGAATTGGTAGTGGAGGGGGTGTTGGTAAAGTAACAGCAGAATGGGTAATGAACGGACATATTAATGAGGATATCTTTAGTTATGATATTAAAAGGTTCCAAAAATTTCATTCAGAATTAGGATTTATTAAAAAAAGAATTACGGAAACTTTAGGAGATTTATATGGAATGCATTGGCCTTTTAAACAACATAAGACATCTAGAAATATCAAAACTCTTCCACATCATGAAAATTTAAAAAGCTTTGGAGCATGCTTTGGTGTTTCAGGTGGATATGAGAGACCAATGTGGTTTGCCTTAGATGGAGAATTAGCACAATATGAATACAGTTATAATTATCAAAATTGGTATCCTTCAGCAGAGTATGAGACTAATAATACCATTAAAAATGTTGGTTTATTTGATTTAACACCATTTTCTAAATTTGAAATAAAATCTGATAATGCTCATGAGGAACTTCAAAAAATTTGTACAGCTAATATTAAAAACGAAGTTGGTAAGTGTACATATACCCAAATGTTAAATGAGGATGGTGGAATAGAAACAGATTTAACAATTGTATGTATTGATGATGGGTACTTTAGAATAATAAGCTCAGCTGCCACAAGAGAAAGAGATAAATTTCATATAAACAAATATTTAAGTAAAGGAATTGAGTTAAAAGATGTAACTGATGATCTTTGTGTATTTGGGTTATTTGGGCCAAAAAGTAGAGATTTAATGAAATCAATAAGCCAAGATAATTTTGATAATCAAAGTTTTAAATTCGGTGAAGCAAAATATATATCAATTAATGGGATTAAAATCTGGGCTCAGCGATTATCTTATGTGGGTGAATTAGGTTATGAATTGTATGTAAAATTTGGTGATGCAAAAAAAATATATGAATTATTAGTAGACAAAGGTAAAGACTTTAATCTTTCTAATTGTGGGATGCATTCAATGGATATTATGCGAATGGAAAGTGGATTTCTACACTGGGGACATGACATCTCTCCCGAAGAAAACCAATATCAAGCAGGATTATCTTTCGCAATAAGCAAAAGTAAAAGTATTGATTTTATCGGTAAAAAAGCTTTAGAAAAAATAAAGAAAGATAGAGTTAAAAGTAGATTTTTAATGTTTACTTTAGAAAATAGTAAACCAGGTGAACCATTACTTCTCCATGATGAGCCTATCTATTTAGAGGAAAAAATTATTGGAAGAACAACATCAGGAAATTATTCATTCAATTTCAAAAAAAATCTTATGTTTGGATATATAAATAATGACTTTTCTAATGATGAACTGATAAAAAAGAAATTATTTGTTGAAGTTGAAAAGCAAAAATACCCAATAAAACTTAATTTAAAACCATTAAAACAAACAAATTATAAAAATATTTAATTAATTTTTCTTCTTAAAAAAATTACAAAAATAACTGATGTAGTCATCATGATTAGAGCATATGCAGCTGTAGGTACCATATATGTCATATCTTCAAATAACTGTGTTCCAACAAAAACTGCCAAGGTACCATTTTGTAATCCACATTCTAGTGAAATACATCTTTGTTGAGCTACACCTGATGCAAAAAATTTCGCTGTATAAAAACCAATAACCATCATTATAATGTTTAATGTTAAAGCAATTATCCCTGCTTTAGTTAGAAACATTACAATACTATTCCATTCCTCAATATATATTGCTATGAAAACAATTATAAATAATCCTATAGATATTCTTTGGATAATCTTCATATTTTTTAAAATGAATTGATCTGCAAATTTTCTAACCAACATTCCAATTATTACTGGAACCGTGACTACAAAAAACATTTTCAAAGATATACCAAGCATAGATATTTCTTTTTCAACATATGAAATATCAAATAAATCAATTGATAAAAAAACTATGTAAGGAACTGATACAATACTTATTAAACTTGCAAAAGCAGTTAAAGATATTGAGAGTGCTACATCGCCATCTGCAAACTTAGTTAAAACATTTGAGGTAACACCACCAGGTGCTGCTGCTATTAACATTACTCCTAAAGCAAGTTCAATTGGAGTTTTTAAGATGATTATTAATAGATATCCTACAATTGGAAGAACAATTAATTGACAAATTAACCCAACAAAAAAATCTTTTGGATTTTGAAAAACTCTTGTGAAATCCTTTGTAGTTAATGACGCACCAAGACCCAACATTATTAAAGCTAATGCAACTGGTGCAATTGTAGTTACAATTCCCATGACCCCTCTGTAATACTATAACGAAATCAACTTATTTCAAATTCAAGAAATTACAAGAAGATTTAAAACTTTTCGAATAAATTTTGCCTTATATCTAAAAGCTTCTGTTTGATAGGGTAAAATTTTTTTAAAATTCATAGTAGATAAAACGTATTGTTTCTTTTCATTCATTTTAATCAGATCATTTTTTATTAAAAATTTACATTTTCTAATTATTGTTGCACGAGGGATTTGTGTCATATCAGAAATTGACATTGCACTAATACCAGCATCAGAACCAAGATTATTTAATAAAAGGTTGTTGGTCATAAAATAATCTAATGGAGGTTTATCAACAGGATTTAATTCTTTTGAAATATTCAAAACTTGATTCATACAAATTGTTCCCCAAATATGAAATGTAGATAAATCTTGCATGAATTTGTGGTAACCTATAATTAAAGGTATTTGCATACGATAAAACCATCTCCAACATAATGAAAATCTTTTTTTAATTAAATTTTCAATCGATTTTGTATCAATCTTTTTTGATAAAATTTTTTCTTTATTTAAAGCTAAAGAAACTAAATGAATGTATTTTGCTGAAAATTTAATTTGATTGGTTGGTTTGACAAATTCAAATGCTTTTCGATCAATTATAATTTTTTTTTTATCTCGACTTATTACTCCCTCTTTTTCAAGTTCTAAAACTTTTCTTCTAACCGTTTCTTTTGGTAAATCTAATTTTTCACAGAGTTCTGTGATACTAAATTTTTCAATTTGCAGATATGATTTTGAATAATACTCATCATATGAATAATCTATTTGCATTTGATCAAAAAATTGAAGAGTTTTTTCGACCAATGAAATGATTATCATATATTTATAGTGATCTTTGAATGCCCAATAAACATTATTCATCCAATTCCATTGATGAATAATCCAATCTTTACTAAAATTTGAATAGTTGCCCATTATGGTCTCAAAGACCTGTTCATCATTGAGTGTTTTTGTAAAATCTATCTCTTGTATGCTCATAGTTATAAAAAGATATTTGAAACCCAAATTGGACACATGTCAACTAAATACTGACCCAGTTTGAACTTTTTTAAAATTGCTACAATTAGGATTACATGGTTTAAATTTATTATGAGTAATAAAGGCTTTACAGAGATACAAACAGACATCGAGACCCCAAATGATGTTCATGTTACTGAAAAGCCTTTAAAAACACATGGAAATAGAATTAAAAGAGTTGATATCAATATCTTAAAATCGAAGTTACAAGAAACTGAAAGCAAAGAATTTAAAAAAAATTTAATAATTCTCTCAAGTTTAATTATTGGTCTTGGAATTTTAGGTATCTATCTTTCGTTCTGAGAATATTTGCAAATTTCAATTATTCGTGATTTAATTGAACTATGAAAAATCTTAACCTAAGTAATTTAAGCGTAAAAAAAAAGCTAATTGCTAAATACTTAGAAAAAGACGATCCAAAAAAAGATACAAATAGAACAGATATCAACATTTTACTTAACAGAGTTAAATTAAATCAAAAAAACGAGTCTAGAAAAAAATTGTATTTTTCAGCTGCAGCATCAACAGGTTTACTCTTATTTGGTCTAATTATTTTTCAATAATATAAAAATCACAAAATATAATTTTTCAACATAAAGATTATATATAATCATTGAATTTTACATGTAAAATCTTATTTTAAATATAACTTATTTAAGACATAAAATTCTTGTTAATATATATCTTAGTTAAATGAAATTTTATAAATCATGAAAATTTTTGATTGTGTTCCTTATTTTGATGAAAACATGTTATTTGATATTAGGCTTAATATATTAAATAAATATGTAGATAAATTTGTTGTAGTGGAACAACTTTATACTCATAGTGGAAAAAAAAAGAGACAAAATTTTGATTTAAATAACTTCAGTAAATTCAAGGATAAAATCATTTATTTTTTAATAGAAAATGAGCCAGATGATTTATTTGATATTGATCCTCAAAATCCAAAGCATCATGGTCTGAAAAGAATTAATAGTCTTCGAAGAATATCTTTACAATACAATAAATTGATTGATGGCATAAGAGATGCTGATCCAGATGATTTAATATTAGTGAGTGATTGTGATGAAATACCTGATTTAAAAAATTTTGATTTTAAAAGTTTAAAAGAGCAAATTATATTATTTAAACAAAAAATATTCTACTATAAATTTAATCTTCTTCATGAAAATTATGATTGGTTTGGTACAAAAGCTTGTAAAAAAAAAAAACTTAAATCTATAGAATGGTTAAAATATATAAAAAATAAGAAATATGATTTTTGGAGACTAGATACTTTATTTTCAAATAATAAATATATAAATGTTAAAATAATTGAAAATGGTGGTTGGCATTTTACTAATATAAAAAATAATAAAGATATATATTATAAATTAATGAACTACGGCGAGCACAATGAATTTGAAAAAAGTGGCTTAAGTGAAAAAGATATCGAATTATTGATTAAAAATAGACAGCTTTACTTTAATCACAATGTCGATAAAAAAGATAACAATAAATATTCATCTAAAATTGAACTTAAAAAAATAGATGACCTAACTCTCCCTGATTATTTAATTAAAAATAGATCAAAATTTCAAGATTGGTTTGATTAAAAATGCTGAATTGGGGGATTATAGGATTTGGGAGAATGGGTAATCAATATGTAAATTGTTTTAAAAAAGGGTCAAATATTTTCCGATTGATTGGTATTTCAAGTAAAACTAAAAATATTGATAATAATATATTTCTTTTTAAATCTTATGAAGATCTTTTTCAATCAAATGAAATTAATGCAGTATATATATCCACATTAAATAATACTCATAAAAATCTTGTTAAAGAAGCATTTAAATATAATAAAAAAATTTTATGCGAAAAGCCTTTAGGAATGAATTTTAATGAAGTAAAAGAGTTATATGAGTTATTTAAAAATACTAAAAATGATCTAATTGAAGCTATTGCTTATAGATCTCATCCACAAACCTTTTCTCTTTTAGATTTACTAAAAGATAATGAGATTGGTGAAGTAAAAAAGATAGAGTCAAATTTTGGGTTTAAAGTTAAAAAAATTAAAAAAGAGTCTAGACTTTTTAATAAAGAATTAGGAGGTGGTTCAATTTTAGATCTAGGCTGTTATCCTATTAGCTTTTTTAATCTTTTTACTAAAGATAAAAAAATTGAAGTTACTCAATCAAAGTTCAATATCTGTGAAACAAATGTTGATATTGATGGTGAAATTTATCTTAAAATTAATCAAAATATTGATGCGGTTGGAAGGGTAAGTTTAAGAGAAAATTTAAAAAATATTTGCAGGATACATACCGAAAAAGCATTAATTACAGTAATTGATCCATGGCTACCATCATATAGAACTTTCTTAGAGGTTGAGACTAAAAGTAGGTATTATAAAAAAATAATTAGCTCTGATAAAAATGTTTATGATCATCATCTTGAGCAAAATTCAAATTTTTTTTTAAAAAATAATTCTGAACCAAATTTATTAGTAAATATTGAGGAGTCATTTGAAATATCAAAAATCTTAGATATCTGGAAAAATAACAAGAGGTAAAGTTTGAAAATTTTATATTTAGTAAATGATAAAGATCCTATATCGGTTCAAAATAATGATTATACAAGCGATATGTTGTTACATGGTCTAAGAGATCTTTATGGAAAAGATGTGGTTGATTTTCCAGGCTCCTGGTATCTTTATAAAGACGAAGCGAAAAAAAGAGACTTAGATCATAGTAAATTATGGGGTAAGGGTTTTTGCGTAAAGGATTTATTAGATAACTTTAATGAAATTGACAGAGATGATATTCAAAATAAAATTAAAAATAAATACTTTGATCTAATTATTTATCCTTCTGTGAGAAGAAAAAAAACATTAATTGAAGAAGTGGTTAAGTATAATAATAAATTTATTTTTATTGATGGAGAGGATGATTTAGATATAGATATTAGTGCAAGTAGTCTAGGTCTATATTTTAAAAGAGAACTTAGAGAAAAAAAATTAAAAATTGAACCGATAAATTTTGCAATACCTAAACAAAAGATTATAGAAAAGGTAAATTTGAAACCAAAAAATCTTTTAGCACCATTAATTCCAGGAAGATTTGATACTTATATATATGATGATGAAAAAATTTATAATAAGATGTATGAAGAAAGCATTTTTGCTTTAACATATAAAAAAAGCGGATGGGATTGTTTTAGACATTACGAAATTTTAATGAATGGTTGTTTACCAATTTTTCTAAATTTAGAAAATTGTCCAAATTTGACAATGACAAATTTACCTAAAAAAAAGCTTTTAGATATTAAAAATAGTTATGAAAAGATCATATTTAGTTATTCACCTTTTAAATATTACAAATTAAGGCTTTCACATACAACTCGAATATTCAATCATTACTTTAAAAGTTTTTTTTCAAGTAAGATTAATTTAGAAACTTTTCTTAAAAATGAAAATAAAATATTTGATCTTAAAGAACAAATGCTCAATTTTACAAAAACAAATTTGACAACAACTCAATTAGCAAAATACATTATTAATAAAACAAATGAATATTTAACTTAAATGTCTTTTTATATACAAATAGGTGCTGGTGGTGGTGATTTAGATGAAATTTCAAATTTCAAGGATGGTTTTACAAATTTCTTAAAAAAAAGAGGGGTAAAAAAAGATGATAAAATTTTAATAGTTGAGGCAAATCCTCTTAATTTAGATAGATTAAAAGAGTGTTGGAAAGATTTTAAAAATTTAAAAATTTTAAATTTAGCGATTGTTGATAAAAGATTTGATGATGAAAATATTAAGATTTATTATACAGAAGATGATAAACCTTGTTATCAAGTGTCGTCTATTTTTAAAGAGCATTTAATAAAACATTATCCAAATAGTAAAATTTTAACAAAAACTGTCCAGTCAAAAAAGATTAATGATTTTTTGATAGATGAGACAAAAAAAAAACCAATTGAGTATTTAGCCATTGATACTGAGGGACTAGATTTTGATTTAGTTATGGATATTGATTTTGATATTTTTGAAATAAAAAATATTTCAATTGAGTTTTTACATCTGAACAAAAAATGTAAAAAACAATTAATTCATAAATTAATAGAAAAAGGGTATTCTTATTATGGAAATGGTTTTGATGTTAGAGGCTATGATTTTATGTTTACCAAAAAAATGAACTTTTTTCTTAAAATTAAAACAAAATATTTCATGCCAAAAATTAGTAATAAAATGACATATGATTGATTTATTTTATAATTACAATTGAAAGCTAAAAAAAAAGTACTATAAAGCATCTACTTTAATGGCGGGGTAGCTCAGTTGGTTAGAGCGCGGGACTCATAAGCCCGAGGTCAGTGGTTCGATCCCACTTCCCGCTACCAATTAATTGATTGAATGAATAATTATATTTCAAAAAAAATTTACAGATTTTTTGAGAGTAGAAATATCCTAAAAATTAAATTTTTAATTCATAAACTTTTTAAAGAAAAAGATATAGGAAGTATAAATTTAGATTTTACTGATAAACCCAGTCGTATAGAAATAATTAAAGAAATAATACAAATAAAAAATTATAAAAGTTATCTTGAAATAGGTTGCTTTAGTAATGAGTTATTTGATCAAATTAATTGTGAAAAAAAAGTTGGAGTTGATCCTGTTTCAGGAGGTACAATAAGAGCAACTAGTGATGATTTTTTCAAAAAAAATACAGAAAAATTTGATTGTGTTTTTATTGATGGTTTACATAGATATTATCAAGTTAAAAAAGATATATTTAATTCAATCAATTCACTTAATGAAGGCGGAATTATATTATTACACGATTGTTTGCCAAACAATATATACGAACAAGCAGTTCCAAGATGTCAATATAAGTGGAATGGCGATGTATTTAGATGTTTATACTTGTTATGCTGACCATGGTATTGGTGTAGTTTTTGTAAGACCTAATAGAAATCAACTAAATTTGAGTAAAGATAATTTTTTAAAATTAAGTTTTAAAGATTATTATGAAAATTATAAAGAGTATATGAATTTAATTTCATACAGTAAGTTACTAGAATTAGTAAAAGCTGTTTAAGAATTAGATTTTAAACCAAGTCGGCTTAAAATATCTTTCTTATTTAAAGATTTATAATAGTTAAGATTATTTAAATACCATTCAAAAGTATGTTTTAAACCCGTCTCAAAATTTGTTTGAGGCCTCCATTTCAATTGTTTAATTAACTTGTTACTATTTAAAGCATACCTAATATCATGCCCTGGTCTATCTTTAACAAATTCTATTTTTACATTCTTACCAACTTTAATTTTCTTTTTAGCAATTTTTAATAATTTTTTTGAAATTTCCAAATTTATTAAATTTTTGTTTGAACCAATATTATAAAAATTTCCTAGTTTTCCTTTCTCAAAAATTTTTATTAAGGCTTCGCAATGATCTTTTACATATATCCATTCTCTGGAATTTTGTCCCTTGCCATATATTGGTAATTTTTTATTTGATAGGATGTTATAGATTAATTTTGGAATTAATTTTTCAGGATGTTGTTTAGGACCATAGTTATTTGAACAATTAGTTACAATTGCAGGAATTTTATAAGTTCTAACATATGAAGAAACCAAATGATCTGAAGATGCCTTTGAGGCTGCATAAGGTGAACTAGGATTGTAAGGATAGGTCTCTTTAGTTCGTCCATTTAAAATGTCTCCGTACACTTCATCAGTAGAAATGTGAATTAATTTTGATCTTTTGTTTTTTTTTGAAAAATTTCTGAAAATTTCTAAAATATTGAATACCCCAATTATGTTACTATGAATAAAACTATTTGGGCTATCAATTGATCTATCAACATGTGTTTCAGCAGCTAAATTAAAAATTCCAACAGGTTTAAACTTAAATATAATTTTAGATAGTTTTTTATTTGCTATATCGCATTTTATGTAACGGTAATTTTTATTTTTTTTAAATTCTTTAACATTATAAAAATTTGATGAATAAGTATTTTTATCTATATTAATAACTGAATATTTTTTTTTCAAAAGAAGCTCTATAAGATTACTTCCTATAAATCCAAGACCACCTGTTACAATTACATTTTTCATTTTGTATCAATAATAATTACTAATGACCTGGAAATTCAATTAAATTTTCAACCATATAATCTTTTTTTTTTAAATTATCTGAACCGCCTAGATCAAAAAGATTTATCACAAAAATAAAACAAGCAACTTTTCCACCAGAAATTTCAACCAATTTCGCGGCTGCTTCTGCAGTTCCACCAGTTGCGATTAAGTCATCGATAATTAGGACTTTATCATTTTTATTTATTGAATCTTTATGTACTTCTATAGTTGCAGTTCCATATTCTAGCTTAAAATCTACTGAATGCACATCTGCTGGAAGTTTATCTTTTTTTCTTAACATGATAAAAGGTTTCTTCATTATATATGAGACGGCTGATGCGAAAACAAAACCTCTAGATTCAATAGCTGCAATTTTATCAAATGTTATATTTTTTGATTTTTCCACAATTTGATTAATTGTTTTAGAAAAAGCTTTTTCATCTTTTATCAAGGTAGTTATATCTCTAAATAAAATACCTTTTTTTGGATAATCTGGAATGGATCTAATATAGTCTTTTAAATTCATTAAAGTAAATTATAAAAGTATAATTAAATTAATTTTTTAACATGACAATAAATAAATTAGCAATAATTGGGGGTAGTGGTCTATATGATGTTGAAGAATTTAAAAATAGAGAGTTATTAGATATAGAAACTCCCTGGGGCAAGCCTTCTGATCAAATCTTAAAAACAAATTATAATAATAAAGAGGTATATTTTTTACCTAGACATGGAAGAGGTCATTTTATTTCACCATCAAATATAAATTTTAGGGCAAATATTGATGCATTAAAACAATTGGGGGTAACGGATATAATTTCGGTTTCTGCCGTAGGATCGTTAAAAGAAAACTTACCTCCTGGAAAATTTGTAATTGTGGATCAATTTATTGATAGAACTTTTGCAAGAGTTAAAACATTTTTTGATGAAGAAATTGTAGCTCATGTTTCTATGGCATATCCGACCTCAAATGGTTTAATGAATGCATGTGAAGAAGCTATCAAAAAAGAAAAAATTGAGTATCAAAGAGGAGGAACATATGTAGTTATGGAAGGACCCCAGTTTTCCACATTAGCAGAATCTAATTTATATAGATCATGGAATGCAGATGTAATTGGTATGACTAACATGCCAGAGGCAAAATTAGCAAGAGAAGCTGAGATAAGATATGCTTCAGTGTCGATGGTTACAGATTATGATTGTTGGCATCCTGACCATGAAAATGTTGATGTTCAACAAGTAGTAAAAGTACTTTTAGGCAATGCCGCAAAAGCTAAAAATATGATTAAAAATTTAATAGAAAATTTTGAAAACCATATTGATCCAAAAGATCCAACAAATAATTGTTTAGATGTAGCTATAATCACCGCTCCTGAAAAAAGAACAAAAAAAACTATAGAAAAATTAAAAAACGTTGCTGGCAGAGTTTTGAATAAATGAGAATAGAAGGAAAAGAATATCGAACTATTTGGTTTGAAAATAATGTTGTAAAAATTATTGATCAAACAAAACTTCCACACCAATTCATTATTAAAGATCTCAAAACAGTAAATGATTCTATAAATGCGATTAAATTAATGGAAGTGAGAGGTGCTCCGTTAATTGGAGCTACTGCCGCTTACGGACTAGTTTTAGCTATTATTGAAAATAATGATCAGTCGTTTTTAAAGAAATCTGCAGAGTCTTTAATAAATTCAAGACCTACAGCAATAAATCTTAAGTGGGCAGTTGATAGAATGATGAGCAAATTATCAGGTGTAAATAGTGATAAAATTTTAGAGATAGCTTTAAATGAAGCCAAAGAAATTTGTGAAGAAGATATTAAATTTTGTGAAAATATAGGATTAAACGGTCTTAAAATAATTGAGGAAATATATAATAAAAAAAAAAATACTGTAAATATCTTAACTCATTGTAATGCTGGATGGCTTGCAACAATAAATTGGGGAACTGCAACTTCTCCAATATATCATGCTCACAAAAAAGGCATTCCAGTTCATATTTGGGCTGATGAAACAAGACCAAGAAATCAAGGAGCCAACTTAACTTCTTATGAATTAAATGAAGAGGGAATTAAAAATACAATTATTGCAGATAATACTGGTGGGATTTTGATGCAAAGAGGTGAAGTTGATTTATGTATCGTAGGTACAGATAGAACTTTAGCTAACGGAGATGTTTGTAACAAAGTTGGAACTTACTTAAAAGCATTAGCAGCTTACGATAATAATATTCCTTTTTACGTAGCATTACCAAGCTCAACAATTGATTGGAATATAAAAAATCATAAAGACATTCCTATAGAAGAAAGAAATTCAGAAGAATTATCCCACATTGAGGGTTTAGATGAAAAAGGAAAAGTAAAAAAAGTGCAAATTTATCCACAAAAAAGTAATGCTATGAATTTAGCCTTTGATGTTACGCCTGCAAAATATGTTACAGGATTGATAACTGAAAAGGGTATATGTGAAGCATCAACAGAGGGACTAAAGAGTTTATTTAAATGAAACAATTTTATATTCCAATAGCAATCATTATCGCGTCAATTATAATTTCTGTGACTGTTTATTTAGGTTTAACACACGAATTTAGAACAAAGTTTAATGCTTGTATGAAAAATAATCTTGAATATTACGGTAAAGAAAAGAAAAAAGATGTAAAAAAACTTTGTGAGCTACAACTTCGAGGATATTAATTGAAAAATTTAGATCAAAGAAACCAAATTATCGAATATTCTCTAAAATTAAATTCAACAAATCTTTCACCTCTTAGATCAGGTAATATATCATTGAGAGGTAGAGAAAATGATAAAGAGGGATACTTGATCACTCCATCAGGAAAAAAATATGAAACGCTAAAACCTGAAGATATCGTTTTTATGGGTTTTAATGAGGAAGAAAAAAATGACTCAGGAAACAATCCTTCATCTGAGTGGCGATTTCACCGAGACATTTATGTTAACAAAAATGATGCTCAAGCTATTGTTCATGCTCATTCTCCACACGCGACAGCTGTATCTTCACATGGAAAATCTATACCTCCGTTTCATTATATGATTGCACTTGCTGGAGGTGAAGACATTAAATGTGCTGATTACGCTACTTTTGGAACAGAAGAACTTTCGAAAAATGTAATCAAAGCTTTAGAAAATAGAAGTGCTTGTTTAATGTCAAATCACGGTCAGGTTGCTTTTGGAAAAAATCTAGACCAAGCTTTTGAACTTGCGCAAGAGATAGAAAATATTTGTCATCAATACACTATTGCTCTAAAGTTAGGAGAGCCAAAGATTCTTTCATTTGAAGAAATGAAAAAAGTTTTGGACAAAGCTAAAAATTATAAAAAAGGGTAAGATGATTAAAGTAGGGGAGCACATTACTCTAGATATTATTGGAACTGATAAAGAATATGATCCATCAGTTTTTGAGAGAGTTATTAAAGAAATCGCTAAAGTTGCAAAAGTAACTATTTTAAATATATCAAAATATAAGTTTGAACCTCAAGGTTTTACAATTCTGGCATTATTAGCTGAAAGTCATATTAGTTTTCATACTTTTCCTGAAAAAGGTATAATAAGTTTTGATTTTTTTACATGTGGAAAAATAAGCCCTTCTGTTGCAATCGATATAATTAAAAAAGAATTTAAACATAAGAGAATAGTCAAAAAAGAATTTAATAGGGATACAAAAGCTTTATATCACGATATTTATAGTTCTCCTGGTTTACAAAAAGCATATGTGGTAAATGATGTTCTTGAAGATTTTAAATCAAAAGTTGGTCAACATATTGAAATTTTAGATTTAGAACAATTTGGAAAATCTTTATTTATTGATGGAGAAATCCAGGTAGCTGCTTCAGATGAACACTTATATAGTTCTACATTTGTGGGGGCTGGATTAAAATTAAATAATTCTAACGAAAGAGCCGCTATTATTGGAGGAGGAGATGGAGGAGTTGCAAGAGAGTGTATATCTAAAAAATTCAATTTTATTGATTGGTTTGAACTTGATCCAGAAGTAGTTGAGGTTTGTAATAAACATCTTGGTGATATTGGAAAAAAAGCAACTGAGAAAAATTCTGTTAAATGTGTTTGGGGTGATGCTTTTGAAAGTATAAAATCTATTAAAGATGATACGTATGATCATATATTTGTTGATTTAAATGATGATCAATTTTGCATAGATCTTGCAGCAAAAAATATGGACTCCCTAGTTAGAATTCTAAAACCAAAAGGAGTGATAACGGCACAAGTAGGTAGTCAAGATAAAAAACCCCATCAAGTTGAAAATTGGTTGAACGTTTTTCATCACCATTTTGGTAATACTAAATTATCAAGGGTTTACGTACCTAGCTTTGATTGTTCTTGGAACTTTTCATCATCGATTAATCATTAATTTCTCTTTCCCAAACTACATATTTGTGAAATACTTTAATTTTATTAAAGGAGAATATGATGAATATATTTAAAAAAATTATCTTTTCAGTTTTACTTTCCTTATTAGTTGTAGGAAATGTTAATGCCGACAAGATAAGAATTGGAACAGAAGGTGCTTATCCTCCATGGAACTCAAAAGATGAGTCAGGAAAATTAATTGGATTTGAAGTGGAACTAGCTTGGACACTTTGCAGATATATAGGACAACAATGTACTATAGTCGAACAAGATTGGGATGGAATGATTCCAGCTCTAATTATGAGAAAATTTGATGCAATAATGGCTGGAATGTCAATTACAGCTGAGAGACAAAAAGCAATTAGTTTTTCCCAAGGTTATGCAGATGAAGTTGCCTCATTAGCGGTTATGAAAGGTTCAAATCTTGAAGGATTAGATACACCAGCAGGAATTAATCTAACCAAACCTAATGCTGCTGCAAAAAAAGCATTAAAAACTTTAACTTCAGCTTTAGCAGGAAAAACAGTTTGTGTTCAAACAGCTACAATACACCAAAACTTTTTAGACTCTGGTGATGTAGGAAAAGTGAATGTTAGAACTTATAAAACACAAGATGAAGTTAATCTAGACTTAGCATCAGGAAGATGTGATGCTGCATTAGCTGCTGCTGTTGCCTTTAGTGATTATGCT
>LULK01000269.1_pt1 | contig 16760 bp, 25 predicted proteins | sample 728181 | NCBI WGS metagenome assembly LULK01 (sample SAMN03860291, study PRJNA289734) | marine metagenome | biome: seawater column; feature: ocean; material: water; isolation source: Red Sea water column Station 169 - depth 10m | place: Saudi Arabia: Red Sea | collected 2011-10-15 | depth 10 m | reverse complement strand
CACCTATTGAAGGTACTGAACCACCATATGCTGTGAATGTTGAGGAATCAGATATAACAAATTTCGCATTTGGACTTGATGTACCTATACCTACGTTTCCAGACGAATCTATACGCATACGTTCATTTGCACCAGCAGTTGCAAATGCCAATGTATTTGTAGCTGGTTTATAAATCGTTGCTTGTGCTCCAGCATCGAGGGTGCTGTTAGAACCTAAAGTTAACTGTGTATCAAGATGACATCTTCCGTTTACCGTTAATACTGCACCACTTTGTAAAGATGATGTTTTTATACCAATTTGATTATCGCCAGCATTTATAAAAAACATATGTGTTTGTGCTGGAGTTCTTATTCTAAAATCTGTATCTGAACCGCCATCATTAAAAGTTGTTTCATCTACATCTAGCTCTAATCTTTCACTACCAGCAGTATTTAATGTAATCTCATTATCACCAAAACTTAGTTTTGTATCTGTATCGCCAGCGTGAATTAAATCTGTTCCAATAGTTGCAGATCCAGTTGAAGTTATATCTCCTGTTACGTCAATACCAGCACCAACGTCTAGATTGCCAGCTATGTCAACGTGACCGTCACTATTTACGATTAATCGGTTTATACCATTAGTTGAGTCATAAACATTCCACTTTCCACCACTTCCATATACTTCAAAATCTGGATTGTGATTGGAATCTGCAAATGTTATTCGTGGGTTTTCCCCTGTAAGAGTTACATGCTGTCCAGTACTTAATGATCCTGTCGTAACTATATTTTGCGATCCAAAATCAGGACTAATTTTTGTACCTGCTATCGCTGCACTTGCATTTATTTCTGAGTTAGTAATAGAAAGAGCTAATTTGCTCATTGCTATCGCTGCACTGTCATTTATATCGGCATTTACAATAGTTCCATCGTCGATCTTAATGCTCGTCACACTATCGGTGTTGAGCATAGCGTTATTAACACTAAAGTCTTGTACTATATTTCCGATATAAGGCATGGTTAGATACTGGTATCTTGAGGATTTAACATGTACGAAACAGTGATATCTATCGAACTACCTGCACTGGCATAAGCTTTGATGACATCACTAGGCTCAACTATCAATTTGTTCCCGGTCATAAACTCTAAGGAAGACTTAGCTGGTACTTCTCCAGAAGTAATTAAACGAGCAGCTGTGCCAGCAACTCCTCCTTTAAATAGAGTCACAGTTACGTTCTGTGAGTTAACGTTCTTATTGGAAGCTAAGATACTTAATATGACTCCATAAGTAGATGCAGGTACTCCACTCGAATTTGTCGAACCCGTAATTACTGCTTGTTGTGAACCAACTGTGGAATTATTAGTAATATCAGCTCTACAAACTGAAATGAAACGAGCCATTTATCTATAAAACCTAATCAATATTTCTTCTATTTTATGAGGGGTTAACCTAGAGCAATTGCAAATACGATTGCACTGTCTTCAGCAAAGGTCTGAGTAGCAACTGTATCTCCACTCATCTTGATAGTTCCACCTGTAATTGTGGTACCTGTAATGTTTGTGGCTGTTGCATTAGTAAATAAAGCATGAGTACCAGTGACTGTGGTTCCTGTTATATTTGTTGCTGTGGCATTAGTGAATAAGGCACTAGTTCCTGTGACTGTAGTACCCGTAATGTTTGTAGCAGTTGCGTTAGTGAATAAGGCACTAGTTCCTGTGACTGTAGTACCAGTGATGTTAGTAGCCGTTGCATTGGTAAATAATGCATGAGTACCTGTGACTGTTACACCAGATATAGTTGCTCCCTTACCTTCGATAACTCCTGTGACTGTTAAATCACCACCAACAGCTAGGTCATCAGTAATATTTAAGTCATCAGTAACGTTAAGATCTACGGCATTAACTGTGGTGAAGTTAGCTGTAGTACCTGTGACTGTAGTACCAGTGATATTAGTAGCAGTTGCATTAGTAAATAAAGCACTCGTACCTGTTACCGTAGTGCCAGTAATATTGGTCGCAGTTGCATTAGTAAATAAGGCGTTTGTGCCGGTAACTGTTGTTCCAGTGATATTTGTAGCTGTGATATTGGTAATATTTCCTGTTGTTGCAGCTACTGTAGTTACATGAACTGTTCTCCAGGTTTTAGCACTACTTCCTAAATCACGATTATTTGCTGTCGCATCAGGGAGAATTGCAGAATCTACAACAGCAGTAAAGGTGACTGTATCACTATCTGCATTACCTAGATCTGTATTACCTAGTAATGAAGTAGCACCAGTAACTGTTAAATCTCCTCCAATAGCAGCATCATCTGTTACATCGAGATCATCAGAAACATTTAAATCAACTGCATTAACTGTGGTGAAGTTAGCTGTAGTACCTGTGACTGTAGTACCAGTGATATTAGTAGCAGTTGCATTAGTAAATAAAGCAGAGGTACCTGTTACTGTCGCACCTGAAACTGTAGTAGTACCAACGACAGTAACACCTGTTATTAAAGGTGATAGTATTTTGGTTCCACCTGTTATTATTGCTCCTGATATAGTTCCTTTACCCTCGATAGTCCCTGTTACAGTCGCATCTCCACCAATAGTTACGTCATCTGCAACTATAAAATCATCCTGTACTGTGAAATCCTGAGCAGTAACATTGGTAAATTGTCCTGTATCACCAGAGATAGTAGCTCCACTGACTAAAGTGGTTCCTATTATATTTACACCTGTGACATTTGTAGATTTTACATTTGTACCTGTAATCGTAGTACCAGTAATATTAGTCGCTGTTGCATTAGTAAATAGAGCCGAAGTACCAGTAACTGTAGTACCTGTGATATTTGTAGCAGTTGCATTTGTAAATAGAGCTGAGGTACCAGTGACTGTAGCTCCTGAAACTGTAGTGGTACCAACAATGGTTGCACCTGTTATTAAAGGAGATAAGATCTTAGTTCCACCAGTTATTATTGCTCCTGATACAGTTCCTTTACCCTCTACAGTTCCAGTAACGGTCAGATCTCCGCCTACTCCTAAGTCATCAGTTATCTCTAGATCATCAGTAACATTGAGGTCAACAGCATTGACTGTAGTGAAATTAGCTGTCGTACCAGTTACTGTCGTACCTGTGATGTTGGTTGCCGTTGCATTAGTAAACAGTGCAGAGGTACCTGTTACCGTGACACCACTAAGAAGAGTACTGAATTTACCAGTGACAGAGTTTATTGTTGTACCTGTAAAGGTTACTGCCTTAACAGTAGAACCTTCGATAGCTCCACCAGTTATATTGGTACCACTGATAGTTCCAGAAGCTGTCACGTCATTCTGAACTAATATTCCACTTATAGTTGCTAAGTTACTTACAACTAACCCTGAAGAGGTAGTTAAACCTGATACTGTGAAATCATTTTCAATTATCGTATTTCCACTGATAGTGCCGCCTGTGCGAGGTAAATAATGAATATTTAAATACGCTTTTGTTCCAGATATTGTTAACTTTTTATTCTTTAATCCTGGATCAGGCTCAGATACATTTACAACCGTTAATAGATCATCTTCTGCTAATTGAAGACCTGCCTGTTCCTGTAACTCGCTAATTCTACGATTCGCCACGACCTATAAATATGCATGCTTATTTAACAATTATAGGTCCAGTATTCTAGGGCTTATTTAACATTTATCTCCAGTCTTGGTAAAAACTCGTTAACAACATTCCAAGTAAATTGCACTCCGGTAACTAAACCACAAGATAAAGCTAAAATAACAATAATTTCTGCAATTGTTAGATTCCTTCTAACATAAATTACTTGAGGTTGAGGTGGCGAAATAGGTGCATTTTGAGCTAAAGTTTGTTGTATAGCCAGGTTCCTCGCACGAACCTTCATTTCCTCTAATTGTTCGGGTGTAATCTGTGGATTAACTGGTGGTTGACTAGGTGGTACTTGTTCTTCCATCACTGAAAAACTATTTATCTTTACATTAGCATCTAATCGACAGGAGTGGTATCATGAGACCAGGAATACGTAAGGGTTTGGAAGATATAGCATGGGAATTAAAGGGCATAAAAAATATTTTAGCGTCTATTTGGCATAGTCGTTATGAAAACAATTCCACAGATGTATTAAACCCTCAAGCATTTGCTGATGAATATATAAGCACCGAAGAATGCTCTCGTAGACTGGGAGTTTCAGATCAGACACTTCGTAATTGGATGGCTTTAGGTAAAAAGAATCCAGAGAAAGGTTGGGTCGAAGGTATACATTATGTCAACGCTTCTCCTGATTCAGGTAGAAAAGCATTAATAAGAATACCTTGGAATCAATTAGTACAATCTTTTGCAAAGAATAGAGACTTTAATTCACAAGATTATCGTAAAAAAGCGTCTCCTATGTATGTAACAACTAGCTCTGGTAAATTAACATGATAGCTCATCGATTTACTAACATCGATATAACAGAAGTTACTATAAAAAACTATAAACAAACATTATCTGAATCTTTACAATTACAAGTAGAAATGTTTATACCTCCAGAGGGATCATTTGATGATGGTTGTTTGAAAAGATATCTAGAAAATGTAAAAACTTATGAGGAAGAAGATGCTAATTCTAATATGACTTTAGCGAACAGATTACGAATTGCTTTCCAAGATATGAACCCAGATACTATTTGCGGTAAGTTTCCTCAGGCTGAGTTACCTTTAAAGAGACGATTACGTTGTGTAGCTGAATATTTAATTAGGTCAGGAGAGTTTAATAAAGTAAGAGATAAGGATGGCAAATTAGTAAAAAAGCGTGGTATTTTAGGAAAAATGGTTGTTCTTTATCAACCGATGCCTAAATTACTTGAATCACTCACCAGACAAGGACTGTTAAAAAAATGAATAGAAGAGAACGCCTAATTGCTTCAGTCATCGGGGAAGACATGGACCCCCAGAAGGCTGCTTTCCTAGAAACTACAATCAAATTTATCCTTGCAGATCAAGGTGAACAGTATATAAAGTACTGGAACCTCAAAGGACCTGGGGTAATGAGATTAAATGCAACACAGAAAACAGACGCTTGGTGTTCGTTAGAAGACTTAAGAGACGATATCAGGCTATGTGAGACTGTGAATAACGATGATCTAAGTGAAAGTTTGAAGAGAATATTAAATAGAGCAGAACGAATAGATCCTAAAAAGATGGCTGGCTACATGATATTAGATAAGAACGGTATCAGATATGTAGAGATTGATTATGAAAACTACGATAGATCAGATGCTGCTCCTTGTTCTATTGATTAATGCCCATACATGATGTCACCAAAAGGAGAGAAGACCTAGAATTAATTACTAATTATGACTTAATTTCATCTGCTCATGCTCTCTTAGAAGGTATTGAATTAGATGTAGCAAGTTCTAAAGTAGCTAACACATATGTAGAGGCTGATAGTTACTTTACTCCCAGTGATGATGGTCTTAATTGTCAACAATGGTACGGAAATGTATACCTCTTTCCTCCAAGTGGTGCATACTTTTGGGATAAGAAAAATGATAAATGGAAGATGACCCGTGCATCATCTCCGAGTTTAACTTCTTCTCATGCTGTATGGTTCCGTAAACTGTACACATCTTGGTTAGCAAAAGAAGTAAAACAAGGACTCTATTTTACAAATTGTCCCGACATGATTAGATATGAACAAAAGATATTTGACTTCCCTATTTGTATATTAAAAACAGCTCCTACATTGTTAAAGAATACAAGCAAAGGTGTGAGTTCGCATAAAACTTGCACTTCGTTTCTTGTATATCTCCCACCAATACAGGACTCTACAAAAATGATAGAAAAGTTCATAGATATTTATGGTGAAAAAGGTAGACTCCTTTGTTAGATTAGATATACTCGAAGAACACAAAAGAAGACCATGAGTATCTTATCTGATTGGGAAATTAAGCATCTTGTTGAAAAAGAAAACATGATAGAACCCTTTGTAGCAAAGGAAGTTAAGGAAGTAAATGGTAAGAAAACTCTCAGTTATGGTTTAAACTCTTATGGATATGACATTAGATTGTCCGAAGAGAAATGTTTACTCTTTGGAGGTACACAAACAGGCATGTGTGACCCTAAAGATTTTGATGCTGATATATTGAAATCTACCGTACTAAATGAAGATGAAAGAGGCAAATACTTCATATTACCTCCTTATGGATACTGCTTATGTAGAGCAGAAGAAAAATTAAAATTACCTAAAGATATAACTGTCGTTGCTGTTGGAAAATCCAGCTATGCGAGATCAGGAATATTCTGTAATATCACTCCAGCTGAAAGTGGATGGGAAGGTTATTTAACATTACAGATTAGTAATTGCACCTCCTTATTTAATAGAATCTATGCCAATGAAGGCATCACTCAATTGTTATTTTATAGAGGTAATCCTTGTGATATAGATTATCCAGAAAGGAAAAGGAAAGGTATAAATAAGCCAGTAGGAGTTTAATTATAAATAGAAAGCTTTACCGAACTGTGGCTTAGGTTTAGTTGCATACTCTGTAGCTCCTGCACCTGGTCCTCCAAAGTTACGTCCTCTGAGGCTTGGTAACTCTGTGCCACCTAGATCTGCTTTACCTACTGGTATACGCCCTCCTAGAGATGGTTCATCAAAACCAGAGCGTTGTCTAAAGGAACCAGCTGCTTTTGCTGCTTTGAAGAATCTTTTTACTCTGCCTTGTTCATCATTTATATCTTCTACATCTCCACGTTTATCTATATCAATACGACGTAAATCCACATCATATCCCTGCTCAGGATTTAAGTCAGATACCTCTGATCCAGAAGTGCCTGAATCTTGTCTAGGGTCGTAAGTAGAATCGTAGAATCTTGCCATGATACCATTGTAAGAGAAAGAAATCATATCTTATATAGTCATGCTTGGTGCAACAGGTTTTTTAAATGATTTCGTCAAAGACGAGGTTAAATGCAGAGGTTTATCTGTAGAAGATTTTGGTGCTGAAATAGATAATGAAAAAAATGATATTCCTTTGTATGATATGTATAACCGAGGTTTAGCAGCATGCGAAGAAGGAATGGAGAGGAAAAACTTACAACTGGAAGGAAAGCGTCCGGGTTTGACAGGATACATTCCATCGATGGAGGAGGGAATGGAGAGTTATCCAGCAGTTTCAGTCAGACCGAGAACCCTTTTAATGGCCTTAGGCTCTCCGAATTCGAAAACAGGGAAGTAAATAAACCAATGGAAGAATGTACTGACGGATTTTGTCCGATGCCTACTGCTGCACCAGTGGATAATAATTTACACTTTTTCGATCCAGTAGAGAAGCCAATCCACTACGCAGCAAGTTCTGTAGAGTGTATAGATGCGATAGAAGCTCAACTAACACCAGAAGAGTTCCGTGGTTATTTGAAAGGTAACGTAGCTAAATATATGTGGCGTGAACGTCAGAAAGGAGGGGTAGAATCCTTAAAGAAAGCTAAGTGGTATTTATCTAGACTAATAGGATTAAATAGCTAAAGGCTCATCGTCTTCATCATCTTCATCGTCTGTAAACTCTTTAGTTTTAGACAGTAAATCTAATAATTCGATATCCGTTGGAACATCGAAATCAATATCAACATTTTCTTCTGCCATAAGAGACTTCAGAGCATGCCATTCCATTAAACGCTGGTGATATAGGCTTAACAAAGCTAGGTAAAGCTGATCCCAGGTCATCTCGGTGGCTCTCATCTCAGCTTTCCGCATGGAAAACTGTAGCTCTAACGGAAGTTGAAATGCTTTTGGCTCAACTGAATTTTCCATTAGTTGTTACTATTTTCTAACCTTATTCTACGACTATCTATCAAAATCACCATAGGTAAGTTCGTAATATGTGTCGTTTTCTACAGGAATGTCTACATTTTTGACTTCAACGGCGAAAGTATTCATAAATTCAGTAAGAATATATGGGTTCATTCTTTTCTCTAAATTAACTAAGGCTTGTATCTGATTAGGATGTCCGGAGTACTCTTTAACAGCAGTTAAAAGAATATTAGGTAAAGAGGCGACATTAGTATCCAGCTCTGATAAGAAAAGATTAGTTTCTTCTTGTCTTCTATGTAATAAAGGTCCTAACGCTTTGTGATTGGCATCAAATATCCATCGGTTCATTTCATCTACAGCTGCATGATATTTAGAGGCATCAACATAATCAATCACACTGCTGTATAGAAAAGCTTCCCAGCCTATCGAATGTATAAAAGAGATCAACGCTTCTCGCATTGAACTATCTATGTCTAGATGTAATTTATCTAATTCAGAATCAATAACGTATATCTCATTGTTTAAAAGCTCTAAAGCTTTCTGTTTAGTTACACAATGTCCTGCTTTTACCGGAGAGCCGTCTGGATAAAACTGACTTCCATAACCAAAAGTATATGGATGTCCTCCAGTAACTGGGTCCGCAGCAGCTTTTTCTTTATATCCTTCGTACCTACAAATAATGTCAATGGCTTTGGAAAAACCGTGCATAATAGTAATCACTTCCTACTATTAATCATACACAATTTTATTTACCATTTCACCTTATGAGACCAATATCTAGCTGAGAATATATCTGGTTTTGAGTCTTGTGCATTATGTCTGGCATAGTAAGACTTCTTACGAGCTTTTTCTTTTGCTGTTTTAGGATTTTTACCAGCTCCTTTAACACCTTGCTGACCAAATCTTATAATCTTTTCTTTACCACCTTTACACGCTTTTACTACATGCGACTTAGTAGGATGACTAGGGGTTTTCTTAGCTTTATTACAGGCTAATTTATCCTTAGCTATCTTTGCTGCACTTGCTGCTTTTCTACGTTTATCAGACATGTGTAAGATTAAAAGAAACTACCAAAATTAAAACTCTTTTTATATTCATCTAATATATCTTTTCCTGACTTAGTTTTTCTATATGATCCAAATATACTTTCATCGTCATCGTCATCATCATCATCATCTGTAAAGACTCTGAATGAATCTGCTACGTCTCTTTCCTTTTCTTCTTCTTCTTTAGTTGTACCACCGTAGATATCAGAATCCTCTCCAGTAAGTCTGGAAATTCCGGCGAACGCAGCAAAAGGATCGTCTCTGTAATCTTTTCCGAATCCCTCTAATGTTATTTTCCCATCCTTAGACCCAACTTGAGACAATACCTGCTGTGATCCTGGATCTAAATCAGGAAATACATTCTCATAGAAGTCATCTTCCGTTCCTTCATATCCGGCATCTTGGAATATTTTATACAGTTGAGTATCTCCTTTTAACTTCTCAGCAGGTTTGTAATCCTCTTCTCTTGCAATATATTCGACACCTAGTAAATACTGATCGGGTTTCTTTCGTTTTTCATTTAGAAACTTTATCTGTGCCCTTATATCTTCAGCTGACCCCGTTCTTAAAGTACTGGTTATAAACTCTTTTAGATCCTCTAATGTTCCGTCGAAGTCTTCTAATCCTAATTCTTCCAAAGCTTTATTCCAACTCTCCGGTTCATTAGGATCTAGTCCTTCTATCATATCGTCGGCAAATTCTTCTGGTCTAATAAAATTACCAAAGATAGTTTTAGTATTCTTAACTTCTTTTTCTAAGACAGGTAGTATATTGTCGTACAAAAGATTCTTTACTTTGTCTACATTGACAATATCTTCTGCTCCATCAAATTTATAGTCAGGTAATTTACCCTTTACTTGGTAATGTAATCTGGCAAATTGATCTTGATTATTTATATCTACTCCATATCTATAGGCTTGGGCCTTCCAGGTAGTATCAAAACCTAGTCCTTCTATACGAGCGTCGGGGTTATCTCTGGCTTGATCCCAATCCGAAGCAATAGTATCTCTCTGTCTTATATATTTTTGATTTTCTTCACTTCCTTCACTTACAGTAGGATCAAAATAGAAAGAAGAATTAAAACCTCTTTTTCCTCCTGCGTCAATCGCATCTTGTCTTATTTGATCTAAGAAAGTTTTTGCTCTCCTATTTCCTATTTCATTTAAAGCATTCAGTAAACTTTGTGTCTGAAATGGGTTCTGTTCTTCTTGTCTAACGTCTAAATACTCTACAAACTCATTCATGGAACGAGATTCATCAAATCTAGGCTGCAAATAATCTGTAATGTAAGATTCTGCAAATTCTTTTTGTATACGTACATTATCCTCTGCTTCTTCAATAGAAAAACCTAGATCGAGATCTTGTTGGTATTTTTCTTTAATTGCCGTATCAAACCAGTTCTGCCAATTGTATACAACCTCGTTATTAACGCCTGTAACGCCCTTAAGCTGCTCCTCTAGAGATTCTGCATCAAAGCCTCCTTTCTTGCCTGTGAAGGGCAGATAGCCCCCTATGCCTGTATCATTAAGTAATGAGTCAGTTAAAGTTTTGTTTATATCAAATATCTCTCCAAAAGTACCGAATCCTTGAAGCATTTCTAACTCTTGTTCTTTTACCTTTGCTTTCTTTAATTCATTAATTGAATCTTTAAGAATGTTCTGATTTAGAGCTGCAAATTTCTTTGTGTCGGTTATTCCCTGAGCACCTATTGTTCCAGTAATTGCGTCTTCTAATTCAGTAATACCTGTGGCATTCCCACTCTCCAAGCTGTAATCAAAACTAATTTGTTTATCTTCTGGTCTATTAGAAAGACGGAATAAAGCTGCAAATTCATCCGCTTTGTTTACATCTAGGGAGGATTCCTTTCCAAGATTAATAAAATGATTAGATCTTCCTTCTTGGCTTGCTCGCTTTGCTTCTTCCCAAAGATCTGCAATCTCTGGTACATTTAAAAATCTTTCAGTCTGGTTATCTCCTATACCTAACTGTTTATCCCTGATAAAAGCTAATTCCGTATCTGTTTGATTCTCCCAGCCTCCTTCAGCAAACTCTGGAGATTCTTCTAGATAATCTCTGGCACGAGCTAGTATCTCAGCTTTGTTTCCCCGTTTACCTTCTGCTTTACCTTGGTTAGTGTAATGCCACCAGTAGTAATTTTCTTTTCCATAACCCTCAGTTACATCTATATCATCATCATCTTCATACTCTTTATATTTATTTTTAACATTTTGATAAGTAGTTCCATAGTAAGACGGATCAAAGTCACCAAAATCAGGTTTAGTTCCTAAACGAGAATCCCATACTTGAAGTTTTTTATCTCTGTAAAAAGCTTTAAACTGTTGTTCCAACATTGATTTTGTATCATCATCAACATCGGAAGCTCTAAGTTCATTTCTCTTAACGGCATATTCTCCAGACTGTGTTGTCTTAGCTGTGATAACAGCATCAGCATATGCTTTATTTCTTTTCTTATTCTTTTCATTCAAAGCTGTATTCTCTTTATTAGCTTTATCATTACCTTCATTCATCTCTTTATGTCTCTTGATTTTATCGTGATCAACTACAGTCCTTTGTCTGGTATCACACTCTGTATTACCCCAGTAATTTTTCCAGCAATGTTGATAATTCTCTACTTTAGTTACTCTCCCTGGATCAGTATCATAGTCAGTCCTGTAATCAGTTTTATGATCAGTCTTCTCGTTGGTGACATCAAAAATATTATCGCTATTAGGATTGTATGTTATCGCCATGAGGAGTGAATTCCAATTTAACGTTAGTACCTTCTAAAGATTTCATCCAAGAATCAGAAAACCCGTGTTCTAATTCTCTTCTAACTTCTACCATTTTCTCATATCCCTGTGTAAGTAATGCAACTAACTCATTCATATAAAGTATCTGATCACGAAAAACATGAGCATATATACGATCTGTACAGCTCATTTTACAAAGCCTATTTGACTGCTCCCATGCTTCCCATGCCATAGAAGCCACTGGTTGTAATGTTTTAATATGTTCTTGATAAAAAGGATTACTAGGAATAACAGAAAATAATAACTTTGACACATCCATTAATTCCTCATTAGTAGGAGGATAATCTTGATCATAAAGATTATCTATTATTCTTACGCAATAACCTTGCTGAGTTAGATACTTAAAAGCATCTTTGTTATCTCCAGCAGCAATAACTGCCCCCATTAATTTAGGAGCAACTCTTTCTTCCCATTCAGTAAATCTCATGCACTAATAGTATCTCTATATTGATTATAAGTAGACATGCAAATAACTTCAGATAAATCCTGTTCAGCCCATTCTATTAACTTAATTAATTTAACTTCATCAAAGAAATCTTGTTGTTTATACCAATCTTTCATATTCTGACTTCCTTTATTTGCATTACAACTTCTACAAGCAGGTACTAAATTATTTCGGTTACTAGAACCAGAACGGAATCTTGGGACTATGTGGTCGAGAGATGTCGCCATTTCCCCACAATAGCCACATTGGTGGTGCCAAGCTTCATAGATTGATTGTCGATATCGTTTTTTCGCTAGTCGTGGAGAGAGTTCTAAGAGCAGGGTTAAGGGTTCCTGTTCATCTCTAAACATACTAATTATCGTCGTTATCTTAGTTTAAAACGACCTATGCTGAAGTTAATAATTAAGAAAACCTTAACTAAATTGGACTCCATATGTGGTGTACTTTACCTTGTGTAAGTACTACACATAGCGTCAATGCAAACTAATTCAGAATGGGTAACCGCCCGAAAAGCAACTAAAATGCTTGGAATCGACAGGAAGACTTTATTCAAATACAGAGATGATGGAACTCTACAACTGGGTCCACATTACCTAGCTTTTGAAAATTGTTTCTCTCGTGACGATTACAAATATGACATCGAAAAGGTAAGACGCACACTAATAGAAAAGAAGCTTCTACCTCTTAAAGTTATTGATTCACTTACGGCTTGAAAGCCCAACTCAAATTAAAAGCCCAGTGAAATTACTGGGCTATTTTTATGCCATTTGATATAAACCAACCGCAAAGGTTAGAAGAGATCCCCAGCCTACAATTCTAGGGATGTATCTAATTGATATAGGGTGTTTATATACTTCCATGACATCATGATATGACTGTGACATGGCATCGCTCATTAGAAGATACCAAAGAACATATGTCCTGTGAGAATGTCACTTGCTGCTGCTGCAACTAGACCAAGCATTGCTAGTCTTCCGTTCCATTTCTCAGCCCAGACTTTCTGAGCTTCTAAGTTTTTGTTTTTCATTAAAATATACCGGGAATAATTTGACCAGTGGTTACGTATGCACCGAGTAGAGCAACAATACCTATCATTGCCCATCTTCCATTTACTTTTTCTGCATCTTCTGGATAGCTAGTATAATTAGAATCCACAAGTACAGCTGGCTCTGTAGGGAAAATATTTTGCCTACCGCCACTCTCTGTGATTTGAGTCATTATTAAATGTTAAAAATTAAAATATACCTGGAATGATTTGCCCAGTTGTTGCATATGCACCAAGAGCTGCCACAAAACCTAGCATTGCTGCCCATCCGTTGAATCTTTCTGCTTCAGGAGTCATTGTTAAGTAATATTAAGTTACCTTAATAAACTATCATATATAAATCGTACTTATACCTAGTTTCAGCATATGAAAATATCTTATCTTTCATTGGTACTACTAATGCCTTGTATAACTAATGCTAATAACACACTAGTGTAAAACACCCACTGAATTGTAACAATTAAGCTGTCCACTGCTTTGCAATTTCTGGAATAATACTCACATCTAATCCCATGAAAGGAGGTACGATTCCTAATACTCTAAATAAACCATCGACAAAAGCACCCATAAAACAGAAGCCTAAAGCCATACTTACCATGCTGGCATTCCTATTATGCTTGGTTATTGCTATTTCTATGGATTGATCAATTAGATCTTGTACTTCTTCTGGGGTCATAGTTCTAAAGCTTTTATCTATTGTATAGAAGGTATATAAAAAGAAAACCCCCTCGTTAGGAGAGGGGGATAAAACATTTGATCTAATTTAAATTAAGTTTCCTGATTAACCTATTGCAGGAGCTGTAAGAGCTACAGATGTAGACTCAGCACATGCAAGATCAAGAGGGAAGTTGTGTGCGTTACGTTCGTGCATAACTTCGAAACCTAAGTTTGCTCTGTTAAGAACGTCTGCCCAAGTTGGAACAACCTTTCCGTTTGCATCAACTATTGACTGGTTAAAGTTAAAACCATTCAAGTTGAAAGCCATTGTGCATATACCCATTGAGGTAAGCCATATGCAAACCACAGGAAAAACAGCAAGAAAGAAATGTAAACTACGAGAGTTATTAAAGGATGCATATTGGAAGATCAATCTACCGAAGTAGCCATGAGCTGCAACGATATTATAAGTCTCTTCTTCTTGTCCAAACTTGTAACCATAATTCTGAGATTCTGTCTCAGTTGTTTCTCTAATTAGAGAAGAAGTAACAAGTGAACCGTGCATAGCTGAGAATAAAGATCCTCCGAACATACCAGCAACACCAGCCATGTGAAGTGGGTGCATAAGAATGTTGTGCTCTGCTTGGAATACAAACATGAAGTTGAATGTACCGGAAATACCTAAAGGCATTCCATCAGAGAAAGATCCCTGACCAAAAGGGTAAACAAGAAATACAGCGAAAGCAGCGGATACTGGAGCTGAGTAAGCTACGCAGATCCATGGACGCATTCCTAATCTGTAACTAAGTTCCCATTGGCGTCCCATGTAAGCAGAGATACCGATGAGGAAGTGGAATATAACGAGCTGATATGGTCCTCCGTTGTAGAGCCATTCGTCCATTGTTCCTGCTTCCCAGATGGGGTAGAAATGTAGTCCGATTGCGTTTGAGCTAGGGACGACTGCTCCTGAGATGATATTGTTTCCGTAGAGGAAAGATCCTGATACTGGTTCTCTAATTCCATCAATATCTACTGGGGGTGCAGCAATAAATGCCAGAATAAAACAAGTGGCCGCCGTAAGTAATGCTGGGATCATTAGGACTCCAAACCAACCAACATATAATCTGTTGTTAGTTGAAGTGACCCACTCGCAGAACTCAGGCCAGCCGGACACGGATTTACGTGTCTCTATAGCGATAGCCATAAAATTAGTGCGGTAAATAAGTATAAAAAATCAGCTTTTGAAAACAAAAGCCTTAATATTAGTATACATTAACCACTTGGTAGAACGCCGCTAGAAAATGCTCCCCAGGCTAATCCAATAGCTTCAATAGTAGAAGTTTCTCCACTGGTATAAGGTAAATGTACAACATCTCCTGCATGGTAAGTAGCAGGCTGACCACTTACTAGCACTTCACTGTCACCGAATTTTCTTACCTGTCTCTGATCATCAGAGTAGATAAAATTAGTATCAACAATATCTCCAAATTTAGGGTCACTCATAATGCTGGTCTGCCTCCGACTGATGGTGTATATGCTTTACCTGTCTTATCAAACATCGTGAAGTTCTGTAACAATACAAAGTTACTAGGAATGTTAAACAGTTTCTGCATCATGGTAACCATCATAGGTGACTGACAGTTAAAAGGAGGTATATCCATGTGAGCTAACCCATACCTCATTAGATCTCTCATAGCCGTCTCCTGATCCTTCCTAGTCTTCTCTACAAGCGTTTGTTCCCACTCTGCCATGCTTTCCATACCTACAGGGAAATCAGATGGCTCAGGAGGGAATAAACCCTCTTCAAACTTCATAGAATAAATATGTTTGCAATATCTAATTTCATCTAACACTGGTTCCCAGAAGTCAGTTAATTGTGTGATTACATTATCTTTTGCTTGATAGTCTTTAAATGAAGGCATACCATCAGATCTAGCACCTGGTAATGATGGATCAGATCCACTTCTTATATACACAGAACCAAAGTCTTTATAGACACCAGGATTATCTCTGGTAGTTCCGGGGACAGTTGAAGAGGTTGGTGTTACAGAAGGAGGCAAGTTAAATTCAGCACTAGGTGAAATAATCTCCATTCTTCTGTTGGTAACAGCATCTGTCATAGCTTGGTTAGATATCTTCTCTCCGATCTTCAATACTTCAAAACGTCCAGGTTTTAAAGAAGCTACGTTTGTTCTTGGAAAATTACTCGCATTTCTTTTACCCAAAGTAGAAAGATATGCATAATCACGTCTGGTGTAATCCTGACAAGTGCAATAGTATCTAGTACCTGTCATAAAGAATCTGCCTACGTTAGGTGCTTTAGTTGTAGGAGTAACTAAAACTCTATCGGGTGTAGCCTCAATAGATCCTCTTTTCTTTAATTTAATTACACCTGTTGTTTCATTAATATCCGCTATAACTGCTTGTATAAATCCGAGTCTTTTCTGAGTTGCAGGGTCTATCGTATCTCTGTTTATAGGCACACCTTCTGCTTCTACTATTCGATCTTCAATAACTTCACCTATCGTAGGTTTTAATCCCTCTGGTATACCAGCTACAGGAATAAATAGTGGAGGAGGTAATGGATTAGTAGCACTCCAACTACCAGACAATTGAACTATATAAAACTCACTGTCTTCAGTAACTGAAGCTATAGAAGCTCTAGCTCCTGTATGATCTAAAACATTATCGAAACGCAAACTACCAGCAACTCTTACTCCAGCCCAATGACAACCTAATTCTTTATTATTAGTAGGAAACCCTTTGAATACTCCGGGTATAGCAGGCTGGTTACCAGCAGCTGGAGATGCTCCTTGAGGCAAGGGTATCTTATATGTAAAAGGAAAATCAATAGTATTTTGATAATACGAAGCAGTAGCCAGTTCAAATACTCTTCTCCATCTTGACCAAGAAGATGCACTGTTAACTCTATAAATAGAAGAAGGTAAACTACCTCCAAACTCAGCCTTAATTGGCAATACTCCAAATTTATCAGG
>LULK01000038.1_pt2 | contig 16834 bp, 15 predicted proteins | sample 728181 | NCBI WGS metagenome assembly LULK01 (sample SAMN03860291, study PRJNA289734) | marine metagenome | biome: seawater column; feature: ocean; material: water; isolation source: Red Sea water column Station 169 - depth 10m | place: Saudi Arabia: Red Sea | collected 2011-10-15 | depth 10 m | reverse complement strand
TACCTGCTGTCTTAGCGGAAATTTCTCATCTTCTTAAACCAGTGAAAACCGTTCTTGGGTCTGATCTGGAGGATTATTATAGGGATGCCAAATGTTGGAATAGAGATGTAATTTTTTCTTTTAAAAATCCGATTAAAAGGGATGCAGGTTTGACAGTTTTAAGGGGTACTTTGGCTCCAGAGGGTGCAGTTATAAAGCCCTCTGCTGCAACACCCGAACTGCTTGAGCATCGTGGACCAGCTTATGTGTTTGAAAATGTTGAGGATATGAAAGCCAATATCAACAATGAGGATTTGCCAGTAACCAAAGATACTATTTTGGTTCTAAAAGGCTGTGGCCCGAAAGGCTATCCGGGAATGGCAGAAGTGGGCAACATGCCAATTCCTGCGAAGCTGGTAAAAGAGGGCCTTCGTGACATGGTAAGAATATCTGATGCAAGAATGTCGGGCACTGCCTATGGTACTGTAGTTCTGCACGTTGCGCCTGAGGCGGCGGCCGGTGGTGTATTGGCTTTAGTAAAGACAGGAGATGAGATCGTTTTATCTGCAAAAGAAGGTAGACTTGATCTGTTGGTTGATAAAGAAGAGCTACTTGCAAGGAGCGCTTACATGTCAACACCACTTCCCGACTATGAGCGAGGATATATTAAGTTGTATATTGATCATGTATTAGGTGCTGATAAAGGAGCCGATCTGGACTTCTTAGTTGGTAATGATACGCGCGTGCCACAGCGGGAGAGCCACTAGTTATGACTGCGAACTATTCTGATCTCGAAAATAAAAGTGTCTTCGTTACCGGTGGAGGCTCAGGTATTGGCGCAGAAATAACAAAAGCTTTTATCCAGCAGGGCGCAAAAGTAACTTTTGTTCAAAGGTCAGATGCCAGAGAGTTTTGTGATGAAATTGAAGCTGAGTTCAATTCGCGACCATACTTTATCAAGTGTGATATTACTGATTTAGAAGCCTTAAAGGGAGCCGTTGAGTCCGCTTCTAGTGTTCATGGTGATGTAGAAGTTTTGATAAATAACGCCGCTAACGATGATCGACATGAGACATTTAAAGTCACAGAAGAATATTGGGATAATTCACAAGCCATTAACCTAAAGTCGTATTTTTTCACTTGCCAATTTGTGTTAGCAGGAATGCGTGCTAAAGGTCGGGGATCGATCATAAATTTTTCATCGATAAGTTACATGATGGGAAATTCAGGGTACCCAACATATACCACTGCAAACGCAGGTATAATGGGCATGACACGATCATTAGCAAGGGAATTCGGCCCCGATAATATTAGGGTAAATGCTATTGCTCCAGGCTGGGTTTTAACGAAAAAACAAATAGATAAGTGGGCTACGCCAGATGGATTGAAAGCACATTTAGATCGTCAATGTATAAAAAGTCATCTTAAAGAAAATGACATAGCAGGTGGGACCTTATTCCTTGCATCTGCGTCTAGCAGTATGATTACTGGACAACTTATCGCTATTGACGGTGGTGTCGTTATGACTGGATGACAATTTTAAAGGAATTACACTGGATAGCAATTGATTGGGGTTCGAGCAATTTAAGAGTATGGGCGTTGGACAATAACAACGCGATCCTTGATAGTATTTCATCAAATGATGGGATGCTGGGTCTTGTGACTAGTGAATTCGAGCCATTGCTTTTTGAAAAAATATCAAAATGGGGTGTTAGAGACGTCAAAATTCCAATTTTATGTTGTGGAATGGTAGGTGCTAAACAGGGTTGGGTGGAGGCTCCATACGCATCCGTTCCTTACAATCTTACGCAAGAAGTTGATAGTGTTAAAGTTAGTTTTAGTGATGATAGGCTTAATGTTCGAATATTAGGTGGTTTAAGGCAGGATAATCCAGCAGATGTTATGAGAGGAGAAGAGACCCAGATAAGGGGTTTTTTGTCAATTTCTTCAAATTTTGATGGTATAATTTGCTTACCGGGTACTCACACTAAATGGGTTCATGTTAGTGCTGGTGAAGTGATAAGTTTCCGTACTTTTATGTCTGGCGAACTATTTGATTTATTGTCCAAATACTCAGTATTAAAGCATTCTGTGAAATCTGATGGCTGGAATGATAAAGAGTTTAAAAGCGCAGTTTCTGAAAGTATCTCGAACCCTCAAAAAATATTTTCAGACTTTTTTAAGCTGCGGGCTGATCATCTTTTAAAACAAGTCGGGCAATCAATACTTAGATCAAAATTATCTGGTTATATAATAGGTGCAGAATTGGCGGGAGCAAAACCATACTGGTTGGGGCAAAATGTTGTTATCTTAGGTAACAATAATTTATCAAAAATTTATAAAACAGCTCTAGAGGCTCAAGGAATTTTCGCACAAGAGGTGGATGCTACGGAATGTACATTAAATGGTTTGGCGCGGGCTTTTTCTCTAATAACTGGGAGACATTGAATGGTAAGGGAATTGATTGCAATTCTTAGGGGCGTTGCACCGCATGAGGCGGTGGCTATCGCTGAAGCATTAATTTTATCGGGCATTACCAAAATTGAGGTCCCACTTAACTCGCCAAATGCATATGAAAGTATAGAGAGCCTAGCAAATCGCTATTCTGGCGAAGCTATAATTGGAGCTGGTACTGTACTTAAAAAAAATGAAGTGACTAGTGTTTGTAACGCAGGCGGTAGGATGATTGTTTCACCCAATGTAAATGTCGATGTTATTAAAGAAACAAAAAAGCTAAAAATGATATCTTATCCCGGTGGCTTCACTGCGACAGAGTGTTTTGGTGCTATCGACAGCGGATCTGATGGAATAAAATTATTCCCAGCTTTTCTTTTGGGTGTTGATGGTTTTAAAGCCCTTCGAGCAGTTCTGCCACCAAGTCTATCAACCTATGCCGTTGGAGGTGTTGAACCTAACAATTTTGCTGATTGGCTGGCTTCCGGTGTTACTGGATTTGGCCTTGGAAACTATCTTTACAAAGTAGGTGACACCGTCTCTTCTGTTGGGAAAAAAGCAAAAAAAATTGTGTCAGCATACGACGATGCCTCCAATGAAATTACCTAAAGTATTCGATCATACGATTAATATGTTGGGGGAGGGACCCTTATGGCACCCCAAACTGAAAACTCTGTTCTGGTTTGATATACTTAATAGAACAATGCACATGTCCGATGGTTCAAATCATAAGTCTTGGACATTTGAATGCTTTGTTTCAGCAGCCGGGTGGGTATCCAATGAAAAGCTACTTGTAGCAACGGCTACTGATTTAAGACTGTTTAATATTTTAACAGGTTTGAGTGAGCAAATCTGTCAGCTTGAAAGTAATAATTTGTCTACAAGATCTAATGATGGGCGTGCTGATCCATTTGGAGGTTTTTGGATTGGTACAATGGGAATTGCCGCTGAATCGCAAGCGGGTTCAATTTATCGGCTCTTTGAAGGGAAAATAGTCAAATTGTTTCCTAATATAACAATATCTAATTCAATTTGCTTTTCGCCAGATAAAAAATTTGGATTTTTTTGTGATACGCCAGAAAGGCAGATCATGCGAGTTCCATTAGACCAAAGTGGCTGGCCTAGTTCGGATCCAGAAGTTTTTATCGACCTTAGAGAAGCCAATTTAAATCCAGATGGTGCTATTATTGATCGCTCTGGCAATCTTTGGTCTGCCCAGTGGGGCGCTTCAAGGGTTGCTCAATATGATAGAAATGGCCACTTTGTAAGTGAACTCAAGTTCGACGCAAAGCAGATTAGTTGTCCCGCTATGGGAGGCAAAAATATGAGTACTTTATTTGCTACATCAGCTTCTGTAGATTTAGATAATGCTAGCCCAAATGATGGAAAAACTTTTTTAATTGAAGTTGATTGTGTTGGACAAGAAGAACACCAGGTAAAGCTATGAAACCTAACAATCGCGAGTTAGGCACCTGCTATTATCCAGAGCATTGGCCAGAAGACTTATGGCAAACTGATGCTGAGCAGATGATTAATTTAGGATTAAAATGGGTTCGTATTGGTGAATTTTCTTGGTCAAGATTAGAACCCAAAGAAAATGAGTTCTCCTTTGAATGGTTTGATCGTGCAATAAAGACATTGGGCGAAGCAGGTTTGTCCATAATTTTAGGAACTCCAACTGCTACGCCACCTACCTGGGTCATAAAGAAGTTCCCAGATATGTTAGCATTAGACGCAGACGGGCGACCAAGGGGATTTGGGTCGCGAAGACACTACTGTTTTTCGCACGAAGGTTATAGAAACCAGTGTTCTAAAATTGTAAGGAAGTTAGCAGAACGTTACGGGTCTAACCCGTATATTCAAGCGTGGCAAACTGATAATGAATACGGATGTCATGATAAGACTATTTCATATTCATCTTCTGCACTAAACTCCTTTCAGAGTTGGCTGGCAAAGATTTATGGCAACGATGTTAATAAATTGAACGAGGAGTGGGGTAATGTCTTCTGGTCAATGGAGTACCAAGGGTATGATGAGATACCCCTGCCAAATTTGACTGTTACCGAACCAAACCCAGCCCATGCATTGGCTTTTCGTAGATTTACAAGTTCGCAAGTAACTACTTTCAATCGAATTCAAACCCAAATTATAAGAGAATATTCATCAGCTCCGATTATCCACAATTTCATGGGCCGTATTACCGATTTTGATCACTTTGACGTTGGCGAGGATTTAGATATAGCAAGTTGGGACAGCTATCCACTTGGGTTTTTGCTTGATAGAGCTGGAGCAACTGAAACCGAAAAAAATATTTTTCTTCGTCAGGGTGACCCTGATTTTCAGGCATTTCATCATGATTTGTATAGAGCAGTGTGTGGCGGTCGTTGGTGGGTCATGGAGCAGCAGCCTGGTCCTGTTAATTGGGCACCATATAACCCAGAACCTTTGCCTGGTATGGTCAGGCTATGGACATGGGAGGCCTTTGCTCATGGAGCTGAGACCGTTTCATATTTTAGATGGCGTCAAGTTCCTTTTGCTCAGGAGCAGATGCATTCAGGGCTATTACAGCCAAACAGTGCTCCCGCGCCAGGTTATTTTGAGGCTAGGCAAGTAAAAGAAGAGTTGGACGCATCTCCAGAAATTTCTAATGGATTGTCTGATGTGGCTATTTATTTTGATTACGATGCTGATGCTGCCTGGAACGTACAGCCCACGGGGGAAGGTCTTACTTATTTTCAACTAATTATGGATCACTATAGAACCTTTCGGCGCTTAGGCTTAAATGTTGATTTTGTGCATAAAAATACTGAAGATTTTTCTGGGTATAAGTTAATATCAGTAGTGGGGGCTATTCACATTTCCAGTGATTTAATCTCGCGCATTGCCAATTCGATGGCAACGCTTGTTTTTGGCCCTCGAACCGGCGCTCGAGTTGGAAATATGCAAATACCTAAAAATTTACCTCCACAAATCAATCTTGTAAAATCTCGAATTTTAAGAGTAGAAACTCTGCCATTAAATGTTTCTCTAGAGATTGATCCTGTAGGTAGAGCAGGTCGTTATATTGAGATCATTAAACTTGATAATAATGCAAGCCCATATCTTAAATTGAAAAGTGGTCAAGTAATAGCAACCAAAGAGGAGTCCGGTGTTATTTACTTGGCTTCGATGATCGACCAAAAAGGGTTAACTGCATTTTATCAAAAATTATTCAAGGAGATTAAACTTGATTTTCTTTTAATGCCAGATGGTGTACGAAGAAGGTCTACTGAAATCGAAGAGTTTTGGTTCAATTATAATAATAAAGTTGTGCAAACCAAAATTGGAGAAATGAAACCTGCGGACATAATTCGCCTGCCACGTGTTTAGTGTGTTTTCAGGGTGCCTGAACCATGATCATTTTTGAAGGACACTAATTTCAACTTTAGTCGAATGTAAGCCGTACGCCGCAACCCGGGGTAGCGATTTTAAGAAACCAATTGCAGAAGATTTGATCAAATTAGCTAGGGGTGGATTAAAATTCTTAACAGCGGTTAAGCAAGACTGAGTTCGTCAGCCATTTGTCGTCCATCTCGGCCCTCAACAAGCTCAAAATTTACTAATTGATCTTCGGCCAAACCTTTTAAACCAGATTTCTGGACCGCGGAGATATGTACAAAAACGTCATTTCCACCATCACTTGGTTCAATGAAACCAAACCCCTTAGTCGTATTAAACCACTTTACTTTTCCTTGTGGCATATTTTGATCCTTATAATATTCATTTACTCTATATCGAAAATAGCATTTTTACTCTTTAGTTGCTGAAAATCCGCATGCCACTTTCATAGTATTGAGGTTAGTGCTAATTTTCCATTTAGCCAGTTAAAATTTTTAAGAAGGTACTAAGATGCTGATATATGGTTTAAAAAACTGCGATAAATGCAGAGCTGCTAGGAAAGTTTTGCAAAGTGCTGAGTTTGTTGACATCCGCGAAGTGCCTTTAAGTGTGACGGCGCTAGCAAAGCTGATTGAGACTTATGGCGATGCTATAGTTAACAAGAAATCCACGACTTGGCGCTCTTTGCCTGAAATCGATAGGCAGCTTCCTTTGATAGAATTACTTCAAGCTTATCCTGCCTTAATGAAACGTCCTATAATTAAAGATCAAAATGGTAATTTTAGTGTTGGATGGACGGCGCAGATTATTGAAAAATTTCAGTCATTTTAAAGCTAAGTCTTTAACATAAAGATCGATGAATTAGTCTTGTCTCATATCTGGAGGGATACCCTCTTTTTGCAATTCTAGAATAACCTGATCAAAATTGATTGTTTTTGTTTGCTTTTCACCTAATGTGCGCACGGTTATTGCTCTATCCTCGACCTCCCTGTTTCCAATGGCCAGAATGGTCGGAACTTTAGCTACAGAATGCTCTCGAACTTTGTAGCTAATCTTTTCGTTTCTGAGATCACTTTCTGCTCTAATTCCAACTAATTTTAATGCATCGACTATTTCAGTACAATATTCATTTGCATCAGTGACTATGGACGCTACAACCACTTGCCTTGGGGCTAGCCAGAACGGTAGTCGTCCGGCAAAGTTTTCAATTAAGATCCCAATAAACCTTTCAAAAGAACCTAAAACTGCACGATGAAGCATTACCGGTCGATGCTTTTGGCCATCTTCACCAATAAAATTTGCGTCCAAACGGTCTGGTAAAACAAAGTCAACCTGCAGCGTTCCGCATTGCCAGTCACGACCGATTGCATCGGTAAGGACAAATTCTAGTTTTGGGCCATAAAATGCTCCTTCACCCGGATTCAATTCAAAATCGAACCCAGCAGAAGTTGTTGCAGATTTTAAAGCACCTTCAGCTTTATCCCATACATCGTCACTTCCTGCCCGGTTTTTTGGTCTGTCAGAGAACTTCACTGCAAATTTGGGAAAACCTAGATCTTTATATACGCCTGAAAGAAAATTAATAAATTTTTTGGTTTCACTTTCAATCTGGTCTTCCTGGCAAAAAATATGCGCGTCATCTTGTGTGAAACCCCTTACACGCATTATACCGTGTAGTGCACCAGAAGGTTCATACCTATTACATGAGCCAAATTCAGCCATTCTTAAGGGTAAATCCCGATAAGACTTTATACCTTGATTGTAAACTTGAACATGACACGGGCAATTCATTGGTTTTAAAGCATTTATTGATTTTTCACGGGCGTGTTCCTCATCTACTTCTACGATAAACATATGCTCTTGATATTTATCCCAATGTCCAGATTCTTCCCATAGTTTTCTGTCAACTACTTGCGGTGTGTTAACCTCTACGTATCCACCTACCTCTTGTTGGCGTCGCATGTAATCTTGAAGTAGTGTGTAAATTTTCCAGCCATTTGGATGCCAAAAAATTTGCCCAGGTGCTTCTTCTTGCATATGGAAAAGATCCATTTCTTTACCTAGCTTTCGATGGTCCCGCTTTGCGGCCTCTTCAAGCATGTTCAAGTGTTCACGGAGATTTTCCTTATTGAGAAAAGCAACTCCATAAATCCTTTGCAGCATTTGACGGTTGCTATCGCCGCGCCAATAGGCGCCTGCAACCGACATTAATTTGAAGGCATCAGCTGGTACCTGTGCTGTATTCTGAAAGTGCGGTCCTCTACAGAGGTCCTGCCAATCTCCGTGCCAGTACATTCTAATATTATCATTCTCAGGTATGGCGTCGATTAGCTCTATTTTATATGGCTCTTTTTTTGCTGTATAATATTCGATTGCCTTTTCTCTGTCCCATAATTCAGTGCGGACAACGTCTCGCAAGTTTATGATCTCACGCATTTTCCTTTCAATTTTCCCCAAATCTTCAGGGGTAAATGGTTCTTCGTGGTCAAAATCGTAATACCAACCATGATTTATAACTGGACCTATTGTCACCTTTACCTTAGGCCAGATTTCTTGCACCGCTCGGGCCATTATGTGGGCAAGGTCATGACGAACCAGCTCAATTGCTCGTTCTTTATTTTTCAAAGTATTAATTGAAAGCTCAGCGTCTTTATATATTGGCCATTGAAGGTCCCAATGAGCACCATCTAAGTCAGCGCTTATCGCCTTTTTGGATAAAGATATTGAGATTGTTTGGGCTACTTTTTCAGCAGTAATTCCAGCGTCGTATTCACGTTTATTGCCATCAGGGAACGTTATAATTATTTTTTCCATGTACTTCTCGTCTTTTTGGCGCCTACGAAACGCCCGGTTGCGTATATGCTTACTAATGCCGCGTTGCTGAATGTAGGTCAAGAAAGCTTTGTATTTTTTTTAATATTTGGCTTGTAATCACTTGTAACACTATGAGACAAAATAAAGGGGTTGAAGCTGATTATGACTATAAAATTTCTGACTAAAAAAAATAAAAATCTTGCATATTCTGCGAAAGCAGGAGGTGATTTTACATTAGTATTTTTAGGAGGTTTTATGTCGGATATGATGGGATCTAAGGCTACTTATTTAGAAGAGTGGGCGGAAAGAAATCATTATGGTTTTTTAAGATTTGATTATTCCGGTCATGGGCAAAGTTCAGGGTCCTTTCAGAACTGTACAATCAGTGACTGGGTGCAAGACGCATATGAAATGATTACTGAAAAAACAAAGGGTCCAATTATATTAATAGGATCGTCTATGGGCGGTTGGATATCATTTTTAATATATCAAAAATTACGTGACCGAGTAGCTGGCCTTGTTACCATTGCAGCGGCACCAGATTTTACTGAAGATTATTTTTGGTCAAATTTCAGCGATATGCAGAAGTCTGAGTTATTGAGTTCGGGTAGAATATTTTTACCATCTGATTATGATGAACCTTATCCAATAACACTTAAATTAATTGAAGATGGCAGGAATCATCTTATTTTCGATAAACCTCTTATAGTACAATGCCCTATTAGAATGTTACAGGGAACAGACGATAATTCTGTGAAAATTCAAACTGCTACCAAATTACTCGATCACATAAATTGTGAGAATATGCGCCTTACATTGGTTGCCGCCGCAGACCATTCGTTTTCGTCTCCTACTTGCTTGAAACTTTTACAGCAAACTATCTATGAGCTGATAATAGAAGTGGGGATATCTTGATCATAGCACTTATTATTTCAAGCGCAGTCTTTTTTTTAATTATCTATTATCTACTATTTTTGAAGCAAAAAGTGCCAGTGGAGGCTTCGAAAAAGTTCCATCTCCTCGGCGAAAATTTAGATGAGTACCTCGTTAGATCAGAAGATAGTATTCCAAACTTAAAAAAAGATTTAAAAAAAAGAATTTTTTGGTTTTCAAGTCCAGGTGAAAAGACTGAGATAGCAATCGTTTACATTCACGGATACTCCGCCAGTCCTCAGGAAGTAAGGCCAGTACCTGAAAAAATTGCAAATAAATTGAATGCAAACCTATATTTCTCTCGGCTGACTGGTCATGGGTGCGACAGTAAGGAAATGTCAAAAGCACAAATTCAAGATTGGCTGAACGATACAGCAGAGGCTATCGCAATCGGTCACCAAATTGGAGAAAATATTGTTGTAGTTAGCACTTCGACTGGTGGAACTCTTGTTTCAGCTTTGGCATTATCAAAGCCTGGATTTAAACTCGGAGATAAGTTAGTTTTTATCTCGCCAAATTTTGGTCTCAATAAAAAAATGTCGGGGATCTTAACATGGCCATTTTCTCAAGTCTGGATGCCATTACTATTCGGCAGTGAGAGGAGTTTTAAACCGAGAGGGGAGCGTCATAGTTATTTTTGGACTACGCGATACTCCACGCAGTCAGTTATAAAAATGGCCAAAATGACAAATAAAATTGCTAAGCTTGATTTTTCCGTGGCCAAATGGCCCGCACTGTTTCTTTATTCAAAAAAAGATAAAGTCGTTAAGCCCTGGCTGATAGATAGAGTTTTTGATGCTTGGGGTGGTAGAAAGTCGAAACTAATAGTGGAAGTGGGTCAAGACGATGACCCTAACTCGCACGTAATATGTGGAGATATAATGTCACCTTCCATGAATGACTATTTCATAGATGAAATAGTAGATTGGACGAAAATGAGCTGACTATACTGTTTCTATTGTAACGCTATCCTGATACTTGATCGCTTAATTCAAGTTGTAAGTATTTTTCGATCTCGCGAGTTATAGCTCCAGAAGTAGGGCGCGTTAACGAACCAAATGTCTGAACCACTTCACCTGAAGGATCAATTAAGATTTTGTTGAAATTCCATTTTGGTGAAAAACCTGTTGTATCTTTGACCCATTTGAAAAAGGGATGGGCATTCTTGCCCCTTACTGAGGTAATATCAGTCATTGGCAAAGTTAAATTATAATTAACTGAACAAAATTCTTTAACAGCATCTATCGTTGCCAACTCTTGATTGAAATCATTTGATGGAACAGCTAACACAGTCAATCCTTGGTCCTGGTATGAATCCGAAAGTTTTTGAAGCCCTTCCAACTGACCCGTAAAACCGCATCGGCTGGCTGTATTTACCACTAGCACCGGTTTACCTCTAAAATCTTCTAAGTTAATCATTCCGCCGTCAGCGCTTTTAAATATAAATTGACCAGCGTGAGACATAGCAGTTGCTCCGATAAATATTGAAATAAAGATAAAAAGTATTTTCATTATAAGCCTCTCAACTTCGGGAAATAGTGCAACGTTCAATGATTACAAGTTAAAAAATTTCTGTATCCAGAAGAATTTATTTTGGATGAATTATTTCATTTTTTCTAATTCGTCTACCATCGATGATATAACTGACAAACCTTTACTCCAAAATTTAGGATCTGAAGCGTCCAGCCCGAACGGAGCTAATAACTCAGAGTGATGTTTTGAACCACCTGCCTCGAGCATCTCAAAATACTTTGATGAAAACCCATTCGGGTTGTCTTCATATTCTGCATATAGAGCATTAACCAGGCCGTCACCGAAAGCATAGGCATAAACGTAAAATGGAGAATGAACGAAATGAGGAATATATGCCCAGAATGTTTCATAACCTGTCATAAATTTAAAAGCTGGTCCTAGGCTTTCAGCCTGTACAGACATCCACAGAGCATTTATATTCTCTGGTGTTAACTCTCCTGATTTACGGGCATCGTGTAGCTTGCATTCGAAGTCGTAAAAAGCGATCTGTCTCACGACGGTATTGATCATATCCTCAACCTTGTTAGCCATTAAAATTTTGCGAGATTGCAGATCGGGAGCCGCATTTAACATTTTACGAAAAGTTAACATTTCACCGAAAACAGAAGCTGTTTCGGCGAGTGTCAAAGGTGTTGAGGAAAGCATTTCTCCTTGTTTAGATGCAAGTAGTTGGTGAACGCCATGCCCCAATTCATGTGCTAACGTCATGACATCGCGAGGTTTTCCAAGATAATTTAACATAATGTAGGGGTGCACATTGGTTACTGTTGGATGGGCAAAGGCTCCAGGTGCTTTACCTGGTTTAACAGCCGCATCAATCCAGCCTTTTGAGAAAAATGGTTCAGCTAATTCTGCCATCCGAGTGTCAAAACCTGAATAAGCATCTAATACCAATTTTGTTGCATCTGTCCAAGTTACGGTTTGATTTGACTCCATTGGCAACGGAGCATTCCTATCCCATATCTCCAGATACTCTAAGTTCATCCACTCACGCTTCAGTTCGTAGTATCTGTGGCTTAATTTGGGGTAAGAAGCCACAACTGCATTTCTCAAGGCCTCAACTACTTCAGGCTCTACGTGATTTGACAAATGGCGTCCAAATTGAGGTGAAGGCATACCTCTCCATTGGTCAATAATTTCTTTTTCTTTTGCTTGAGTATTATGAATGCGCGCAAAAATTTTTATATTTTTAGAGAAAACCTTAGAAAGTTCGTTGGCGCCCATTTCGCGTTTTGAACGGTCATGGTCAGTAAGCAAATTTAGTGTGCTTTCAAGATTTAGTAGCTCATCACCGATAGAGAACTCGAGACCTGAGATGGTTTCATCAAAAAGTTTTTCCCATGCATCTCCAACGATACCCAGCTCATGTAGAAATTTTTCTAATTCATCAGATAACTGATATGGTTGCAGTGCACGGATCCGGTCAAATACTGGTTTGTAGCGACTTAATTCTTCGTTCTGTGAATATAGTAAATCTAAATGCCCATTTGGTAGCTTATTTAGCTCAAGATTGAAAAAGATAAGTGATGAAGTGTACATCGTAATTTTTTCTTGAATATCAGATAAAAATTTAGTGCGTTCTCCATCGGTAGTTGATTGGTAGTATCGTAGGCCAGCAAAAGAAATTAGTCGTCCACTAACATTACTAATTTTTTCTTTTCTTTTCACACAGGCTAAGAATTCATTTGCACTGAGATTTACAAGTTTCCCTCTGAAATCATTTGCGAAAATTTCACATTCTTTTTTGAGCCAAGTTAGATCCTGCTTAAGTTCTTTGCTCTCTGTATGAGAATATAAATCTTTGAGATTCCATTCTGGCAAATTGCCTAAGTTTTTCCCGTTTCCCGTCAACTCTTTATCAAAGAGTATATTTTTAAAATTTACCATTGTGTACCTTTTCAAAACGCTCTGGTCATAACTAGGGTGCTATGGCTTAAGCAGCAAGAGTACTCCAAAAATTTGTTAATTATTTTCGACGAATTTATCTAATTCAAAAAGTAACTTGGCTAAAATAGACTTTTGTTCCATTGACAAGTCATGTTTTGCTTCTGGCATGGAAATCAAATCACAGTTGTCCCATCTATCACAAAAGGTTCTCACCGCCAAACTATCGATAATTTCATCTTTTTCTGCTAAAAAACAAAGTGCCGGGGTGCTGGGTGGTTCATTTCTAATTTGAAATTCTATTTCAGCGAGTGCCGCACTTACCCAAGCGGTGCTTGGTCCTCCAATTTGTAATTCTGGATATCGTTCAACCTGCCGTCCAAGTAACGTGAAGTTTTGTATATCATTTGTTATTTTATTAGACTTGAAGTCCTCGTGGAGAATTCTCGTTTCGGAATTCGTTGTGGGCGCGTAAGTTTCCATTTTTCCAAGTAAAGAAATTAAAGACATTATAATTGGAGCTCCAGATTTCAAAATTGGAGGCATTTCAATACCCCACATGGGTGATGTAATAACTGCTTTTTGAAAGATTGGTGTACAGTGAAGTGATCTTAAACCAATTAGACCTCCCATAGAATGTGCGAACATTACCCAGGGTTTTGCGAGCTTGGTGTTAATGGCAGTATTTATCATTACCTCAACGTCATTTTGGTAGGACTTAAAGTCTTCAATGTGACCAATATTTCTGTCCTGAAGTAATCTCTCTGAAAGACCTTGACCGCGCCAATCTATAGCTAAAACATTCAGATTTTTATCAAGGAAAGTATTGGCTAAACCGCCATATTTTTCTAAATAGTCTGCTCTTCCTGGGAATACAAAAACCGTTCCTGTTGGGTTTCTAGCCGCCCATACCCCAGTTCTGATTTTTATTCCATCAGATGTGGTTGTGTAGTTCGTAGTTGCGCGGTTGGGCCATTCAAAAACATCATTAAGGAATGGAGCACTCTGGTCCATTAGCTAAAGACGTTAGCTAACCGCATTGCCGTGCCCATATCCCCATCTATTTTCAACTTTCCTGTCATGAATGCAGCAGTTGGTTCAAGCTCACCATTAAATATTTCTTCAAATATTTCTGCTGAAGCTGTGAAAGTTACATCTGTTGGATCGTCAGCGGCGTATACGCTACCTTCGCTAAGTACAATGGATCCCTCATTTTCAATTTCAAACTTGGCTGAACCATCAAAAGATGTATTCGACATCTTTTCCTTTAATGCTGCGACGGCATCATCAATTATTTTTGACATGAAATTATACCTACTAGCTTAATTATGGACTGACCATAATATAGCGGCCTTTTTACTTTGAGTTCAAACTTACCGTTACGGCAATAATTGTTAAAGTTTCGTTTTCATACTCTTATTTGATCTTTGAAGTATCAAACTTTTAAACGCTACTGTACAATAATGTTTCTTCATAGTAGGCACTGTAGGCTTTAATTTGGACTGATATTCGAAGGAACTTGTAGACATGAAACAATTCCAAAGGATTGCTGCGGTACTTGGTCCAACAAATACTGGCAAAACCCACTATGCGATAGAGCGAATGTTAAGCTACAAAAGTGGGATTATTGGCCTTCCATTGAGATTATTGGCTAGAGAAGTATACGATAAAATTGTCCGTTTGAGAGGTGTTTCATGTGTTGCGCTTTTGACTGGTGAAGAGCGTATTGTTCCAAATAAGGCTCAGTATTGGGTCTGTACTGTTGAGGCGATGCCTGAAGGAATGAGTAGTGAGTTTTTGGCTGTTGACGAAATACAATTAGCTAATGATCCAGAAAGGGGACACGTTTTTACGGCTAGACTTCTAAAATCACGCGGCTCCCTTGAGACGCTTTTTCTTGGATCAGAAACCATGCGCCATCCAATAAAAAGTCTGGTGCCTGATGCATATTTCATATCACGAGAACGCTTAAGTAATCTTGGCTACACTGGATCTAAAAAAATATCTAGGATACCAGCCAGATCAGCTATTGTTGGTTTTTCTGTCGATAATGTCTACACCATCGCTGAGATTTTGAGGAGACTAAAGGGTGGTGCAGCTGTAGTTATGGGCGCTTTGAGTCCCAGAACTAGAAATGCTCAGGTTGAGCTATATCAAAATGGCGATGTCGATTACCTTGTAGCAACAGATGCAATTGGTATGGGCCTAAATCTGGATGTTAATCATGTTGCATTTTCTTCTCTTACTAAATTTGATGGACGACGTAACAGGGATCTCGCTCCCAACGAGTTGGCTCAAATAGCTGGTCGCGCAGGGCGCGGTATGAATGATGGGACATTTGGGGTTACCGGAGAGGCTAAACCTTTAGATCCAAAAGTAGCAAGTTCAATAATGGAGCATCGTTTTACTCCTCAAACAACTTTGCAATGGCGAAATGCGAACCTAGAATTTGGGACTATTGATAGACTAATCGCGTCACTAGAGGTTTTACCTGATAACCCATCACTCATAAAAGCGCGGGACTCTGACGATTTGCTAGTATTGAAAACTTTATCTCAATCAGATTCAATACTCGAACGTGTCAAAGAGCCAGCGGCTGTTAAACTATTGTGGAAGGTCTGCAGCATTCCAGATTTTAGGTCGATCGGTCATGGGGAACACGCATCATTATTGGAGACAATTTTCTCCAGTTTATTTGATTTAGGAAGCATTCCTGACGATTGGTTGCAAAAACAAGTTTCTTCTTTAGAGAGTACCCAGGGAAACATAGATACTTTATCAAAAAGACTAGCATATATGCGAACTTGGGCATATGTTTCTCAGAGAAAAGGATGGGTTGATGACGAAAATCATTGGCGTAATAGGACCCGCTCGATCGAAGATTTGTTGTCGGATGCATTACATGACTGTCTGACAAAAAGATTTGTTGATCGACGTACATCCGTGTTATTGCGTCGGCTCAAAGATAAGGAGGCTATGTTGGCCGAGGTTGATAATGAAGGTAAAGTGACGGTAGAGGGTGAATTTATTGGGAAGCTTGAGGGCTTCCGCTTCATAGCGGATAAAAATGCAAACGGCGCTGAGGCCAAAGCTTTGAAGACAGCTGCAATGGAGGCTTTAGCACCTCATTTTAATTTGATGGCTGATAGATTTTACAATGCTCCGGATACTGAAATCGACTTCACGGATCAAGGTGGATTGATGTGGGGAGAAAATGCAGTTGGAAAGTTGTTAGCTGGTGACAATCTATTGAAACCGCGTGTTCACGTTTTTATTGAAGATAACATAAATACTGAAATTCAACAGAAAGTTGAGCGCAGGCTTCAGCATTTTATAGATCGCAAGATTGCAACTTTGTTTGAGCCCCTGCTGGCGTTAGAAAGAGATGATAAGCTGGCCGGGCTAGCGCGTGGTTTTGCATTTACTTTGGTGGAAAATTTTGGATTGGTTCCTAGAGAAACTGTAATTGAAACAGTGAAGTCACTTGACCAGGATGCTAGAGCAACGTTAAGAAAACATGGAGTGCGCTTTGGGCAGCATACAATTTTTATGCCTTTGCTGCTGAAGCCTGCTCCAACGAGACTAAGATTGGTCTTATGGTCATTGGCGAAAAATATAGATGAATTTCCAAGTGCTCCTCCACCTGGGCTAGTTACTGTGCCAAGTAACTCCATGGGTTTGAGTGGAGTAGATACTATGTGTGGATATCGTAATACTGGGGACAGGGCAATTCGAATAGATATGCTCGAACGGCTAGCAGACATGCTTAGGTTGCAGGACAGCAGAAGTGGGTTCGAGTGTAACTCAGATATGCTCTCAATTACCGGCATGACCCTTGAACAATTTGCGGAGCTAATGG
>LULK01001178.1_pt1 | contig 16854 bp, 36 predicted proteins | sample 728181 | NCBI WGS metagenome assembly LULK01 (sample SAMN03860291, study PRJNA289734) | marine metagenome | biome: seawater column; feature: ocean; material: water; isolation source: Red Sea water column Station 169 - depth 10m | place: Saudi Arabia: Red Sea | collected 2011-10-15 | depth 10 m | reverse complement strand
ATATCAGAATCAGCAGGTATACCAGATAGAGTAAAAGCAAAACTATTTAAAAATAGAGAACTTAAAGATGGTGAGAGAGTAACTGTTAGACCAAACTTAAATGGTAGAGTAGAGAAAAACGAAGAGAAATTATTTATACAAACTGTGCATCCGGGCAACAACCTAAACCAAGCTCTGGGATACGATGGTGCAGTAACAGTAACTAATCCAAGTTTATTTGTTAATCAAAGAGCAAGAGCAAACATAGCTTCTAAAAAAGATAATAAGTTCCCTATGGCTGCTGCTAGAGGTCAATACTCTAGTAAGAAACCAAAATTAGATGGTGTGGTATTAAACTTTAATCCTTTTAATCATCACTTGTTTGTAGACCCATCTGGGTTTGCTGTTAAATCTATTAAGGGTGATGCCGTAATGTTTAACACTAAAGTGTATACAGAGGGCGAATTAGAGTATTACTCTAGAGAGGATGCACCAGAGCCATTAGATAATATTGATTCACAGGTTCTTTATAAATTTGAAACAGAAGCAGATAAAGAAAACGTAGGTAAGTCTGAACTAGATACGTTATCGCAAGAAGAACTTATAGAAAACAATTTAGAGTTTGCCGTTACTGATAGAAAATATGAAGAAGCAACTCAAAGAGTACAAGCAACAGTAAATCCTAAAAGGTCTAGAAGAACTATTGCAGGATTTTGGAAACAGTACGCAGATAACTTTGGTGTTAGATTGCAACAAGGTTTAACTGACCAATATATATCAGTCAAAAAATTTATAGGTGAAGAACCATACAAAGCATTAACCATGACTTATGGTTCTAGTGGTGCTACGGAATCAGCATTATTATATGGTGTTCCATTTATGGATAAAGATGGTGCTATAGATTTAAAAGCAAATACTCTAGGTAAAGGTTTATTTTCAAGACTAGAAAAATTAGGGCCAGACCTTACAGATTTTTTAACTTGGGTAGCAGCAAACAGGGCAAAAGCTATATACGACAGAGGAATGGAAGCAGGACTATCCAGTCGAGCAGATGTAATTGTAGCAATAAAAGATTTACAAAAAGGTAGAGAAAAAAAATTTAATGAAGGTTTGAAAGATTTACAAGAATTTAATAACGCATTTTTAGATATAGCTGTTAAATCTGGATACTTAGACCCACAATCAAGAAAGGCTTGGACTGAGGTTGATGGATTTAATTTTTACATACCTTTCTATAGATTACTAGACGACAAGGCTAGCAACAGTGGGCCTAAAGCTGCTGCTGATATTGTTAATCAAAAAGATTATCCTGCTCTTCGTGGTTCTGATTTACCTGTAAATGATTTATTAAATAATTTAATTCAAAACTATGCTTTTTTAACTGAGGCATCTTTAAAAAATGCAGCAGGGTTAAAGACACTTGAAAAAGGTGCAACAATGGGTGTAACTAGACAAGTTAAGTTTCCAACAAAAACATCTGTATTTGTAAGAAAGAATGGTAAAAAAGTATTCTATGAGGTTGATGAACCTTTGGTGTTACAATCTCTAACAGCGTTAAATTGGAATGGTTGGCAAAATCCTGCGATGGGAACACTACGACAATTTAAAAGATTTTTAACTTATGGTGTAACTGCAAGTCCTGCATTTAGAATTAGAAACTTAATTAGAGATTCAGTGCATTCTGTTGCTGTTGGTAAATTAAAAGTTAATCCACTTGGAAACGTATTAGAAGGATTTGGTAGTTTAAAAAAAGATAAAAACAAACAAGCATCAGAGCTTAGAGCAAGACTTGGTTTTGGTGGTGGTAGCATTCACTTTGGACATATTTACGGAGCAGACCCAAATGCTTCTGAAATGTTATTAAATAGACAGATTGATGCTAACACTATTATGAAATCTAATGGTTGGGGTGCAGGTGCAAGAAAATTATTATACAAACAATTAGGCGGAGCAGCTAGATGGTGGGAGGATGTAGGTGCTTTTTCAGAAAATGTAAACAGAGCAGCACTATATAAACAATTAAGAGATAAAGGTGTCAGTCACTTTGAAGCTAGTTATCAAGCTCGTGATTTATTAAACTTTAGCAGACATGGTGCTAATCCTATTGTTAGGTTCTTAACTCAATCTGTTCCTTTCTTAAATGCAAGATTACAAGGTTTAGATAAACTTACAAGAGCAATGGGCCCAGAGCAAAGAGCACAATTGTTTGCTGTTCTTGGAACTTATTCTTTGGCTTCAATTGGTTTATATCTTGCATACAAAGATGATGAAGATTTTAAACAAAGAGAACAATGGGATAGAGATACATATCATTGGTTTAAGATACCCGGAACAGAGGGTGTATTTAGAATACCTAGACCATTTGAGGTAGGAGCTATTGGAGTTATCTTTGAAAGAATGGTTGAGCAAATGGTTGATGATGATGTTCATGGAGCTTTATTAGCTGAAAGAATACAACATGTAATTACAGAGACTTTTGCATTTGATTATAGACCACAACTCTTAACTCCTGCTTTAGAGGTTTACTCTAACAAAGATAGTTTTACAGGTAGACCTGTTGAAAGCATGGCTTTTAGAAGGTTACCTGTTACAGAAAGAAAATATGCATACACAAGCTCTGCCTATGTAAACACATCTAAAATATTAAATACTATATCATTTGATAAAATAAGGTTATCTCCTGTGCAAATAGAGCACTTAGTTCAAGGTTACTTTGGATGGGTTGGTTCAACAGTTGCGGCAGCAGTATCGTTTACAGATTATCCAAGACAGTATGCAAGATTCACATCTACAGGTTGGGATACTCCATTAGCTATGGGTTTCTTTAAATCTTTACCTAGTGTGCAATCTAAATACAAAACACAGTTTTACGACCAATTGCAAGAAATGAATGAGGTTTTTGCTTTACAAAGATTATACGAAAGCAGGAACGAGTGGGATAAAGCAATGACAGTTGCTACAGATAATAAGAGNGATTATATGAATCCAGAGGTGAGTGGGAAAAAGCTATGAAAGTTGCCACTGAACAGAAAAATTTATTAATGTGGCGTAAATCCTACAACAGAGTAAATCGTAAAATACAGCAAATAAATAGACAAATAAGGCTGATTGAGGCCGATAAGAGACTATCTAACGCTGAAATTATAGACAAAGTAAGACAATTAAATGTTTTAAAAAATGACATGATTAGAGCATTAATAGAGCAAGTTCTTGAATATGAGAAAAAAACGGGAGAAAGAGTCAAAAGAGAGAGGTGGTTTACGCTATGACGGAAAACGAGGTAAAAGAAATAGTATCGAAAACAGTTGACGAAACCCTCGCAAAAATGGGACTGAACTCTGAAGAAATTTATGAGGCCCAAAAAGACTTTATGTATTTGCGAGAACAAAGAAAGTTACATGAAAAAATTAGTCTGCGTGTCAGATTTATTATTATTGGTTTCATCATATCGGGTGCCATAGCTCTATTAGTATTAGGAGTGAAAACAGCAATTGGTATTAAGTAATGCCTGCAAGAAGAATACCAGACGAGGTACTACAAAAAACATACGACTGTTATAAAAAGCATAATGGTAAAACTCTTCAAGTTGCAAGAGAGTTAAGTATTAGTGAGTCAACAGTAAGAATAAGACTTAAACAATACAAAATAAAAAATGATGTTAAAGAAAACATTTCTGAACCTCCCTTTTGGGTTGAAGAATTACCGGATGGTGATTTGTCAGCAGAAGAATTAGTAGAGAGAGGTGTAAAAAGATGGGAAAGAAAACAGGCAGCACACAACGCTAGAAGATTAATTAATATAAATTTATCTAAAAAATTTGATGGTGTATTCGGAGTTGCTATAGTTGGAGACCCTCACCTTGATGATGACGGCTGTAATTGGAAAGCAATCACGGAAGATAACAAAGCAATGATTGACTCCTCTATGGTTGCGATTAATATTGGAGACTTAACAAACAACTGGATTGGAAGGTTGATGTCCAAGTATGCTGACCAAGAAACAACAAGACAGCAAGCTATAAAACTTATCGAGTGGTATCTCGGTAGTAGCGGAGTATATTGGGCAGGCGTTGTGGGCGGTAACCATGATTTCTGGGGACATGAACATGGTAATGTTTTAGATTTTATAATGAGAACTAAACCGGGTGTTTATGAAAATCATGGGTTTAGATTAAATTTAATTTGTCCAAATGGCAGGTCTATAAAACTAAATTGTAGACATGATTTTGCAGGTCACAGTCAATGGAATGAGTCACACTCTGTTTCAAAAGCAGCTAGATTTGGCTCAGATGATATTTATGCAGCAGGTCACAAGCATGTTTCTGGCTATCAAATAGTAAAAGACCACGAAACCGGCAAGATTTCACATGCTGTAAGAGTGGCAGGATACAAGGAGTTAGACGAATATTCCTTGCAGAAAGGGTTTAGAAATCATAAAATATGGGAGTCTATGTGTTTTATCATTGACCCTAGTCAAGATGAGCCATTGAGATTTATAAAACCAGTTTTTAATTTGCAGGAGGCATCTGAAGAAATACTGTGGAAGAGAAAGAAAAAGATTTAGTAAACTATCCTCCACACTACCGGTTCAATGGGTTTGAACTGTTGGATGTGTTGAAAGCCAAGTTAGACAAATCTAACATGACTTTGTATCAAGCATCATTGTGGACACAATGTGTTCAGTATATGTTTAGATTTGATGCGAAAGGCAATCCCTTGCAAGATTTAGAAAAGGCAAGGTTTTATCTCAATGAAATCATCAAAGAAGAATACAAAAAGAAATGATTTTAAAAGTCTAGTGGAAGCACTAAGACATAAAGAGGGTTTTGATGTTAAAACTGACATAGGCAGAGTTAATGTTAAATTATACGGAAAACCTAAAAAGGAGAAAAAGTATGGAAAAAATTAAAGATATATGGAGTGGATTAAGTAAGAAGGGTAAAATTGCAGCAGTTGCATTAGTAGCCATTGTTGTCTTAATTATCTGGGGACAAATTTTCTAATGGTTTGGCAATTATTAGCAAAACCTTTACTAGGTGTGGTGGCGGATGGCGTAAAGTCTTTTGCAGAAACTAAGAAAGCAAAAGCTGAGTTAGCCGTCACCGAAATTAAAGCAAAACAAAAACTTAAACAAGACCAGATTGCAGGTAAAGTTGCTTGGGAGCAAAGTGCTGTAGACCAAATGAAAGGGTCGTGGAAAGATGAGGTAAGTTTAATTGTACTACTCCTTCCGGCCGTTTTAGTCTTCACGCCTTTTCAAGAGCATGTGCATCGTGGGTTCATTGCTTTGCAAGACCTACCGGCATATTATCACAACCTACTTTACATCGCAATTTCTGCGAGCTTTGGTATCAAGGCAGGTTCTGGTGCTATTTCTTTGTTTAAAAAGAAATGACAAGAGTTCGTAATTACAAGCGTGAGTATGCAACATACCATGCAAGTAAAGAACAAAAAAAAAGAAGAGCACAAAGAAATAAAGCTAGACGACAAGCGATAAGAGAGGGTAGAGTAAAAAAATATTCTAAAAAAGATGTGCATCACAAAGATAAGAACACAGCAAACAATAAGAAAAGTAATCTTAGAATACTTTCAAGAAAGAAGAATAGGTCAAACAAAATATGAAAAAGAAATCTAAAAGAAAATTTCCACCTGTTCCTAAAACAAAAGGTGGTGTTCCTACCAAGTATGTAAGAGGTGCAAAGAACCCAAAAGCAAGAGAAGCTGAAATAAAAAAAACAGCAAAATTATATAAAGCAGGTAAGCTAACACCTGCTATGATGAAAGCTATAAGCAAGAAAAGGAGTAAAGGATGAGTAGCAAACAAGCAGTTATTGATAAGTATCACAAATCAAGTGGTATATCTAAATCAACTTTAAGTAAGGTATACTCAAGAGGTGCTGCTGCATATTTTTCAGCAGGGTCTAGACCTAAAGTTTCACAGCATGCATGGGCTTCTGGGCGTGTGCGGAGTTTTGCGACTGGAAAAGGTGGAGCTAGAAAAGCAGATAAAGATTTACTCAGAGGTGGTAAGAAAAAGAAAACAACTAAAAAGAAAAGGAAATAATATGTGTGAATATTGCGATGGAACTTGTTTAACTAGGTAGGTAATTATGGCTAAAAGAGGATTATATGCAAACATCCATGCTAAAAGAAAGCGTGGAGAAAAGATGCGTAAGAAAGGTGCTAAAGGTGCACCAACTGCTGCACAGTTTAAGAGAGCTAAACAAACAGCAAAGAGATGAGAAAAGAACACAAGAATCCCAAAGGTGGTTTGACGGCTAAAGGTAGAGCTTTTTTTAAAAAGAAAGAAGGAGCTAACTTAAAGCCTCCGGTAAAACGGGGTGTCAATCCACGAAGAATTTCATTCGCTGCAAGATTTGCAGGCATGAAGGGTAAAGAAAAAGATGAGAAGGGAAAACCAACTAGGCTCGGTTTGGCACTGAGGGCATGGGGTTTCCGCTCAAAAAAATCGGCTAAAGCATTTGCAGACAGACACAAAAAAAAGAAAAGTTAAGACTGTAACAGAGGATATTATCTCTTGGTCTAAAGACTTTATAGAGTTACCAAACAAACATCTTGGTGGTGTACCTGCCTGTCCGTTTGCTAAAAAAGCAAGATTAAACGATAGAGTTAGAATAGTAGAGGTAAATAACTCTCACAATTTATTAGAAACAATTATTTACGAATGCAATAATATAAAAAGTTTCGATAAACAAATTACAATAATAGGCTGTGATGATTTATTTTTTACAGCAGAAGAATTAAATAATTACATACACGCATTGAACCATGTCTTTGTTCCCAAAGATGTGTATCTCATGTGTTTTCATCCAGAGGATGAAGAAGAAGATGAGCCTGTAACTTTTTTAGAAGATACAGAGTGGCATCCAGATAACGAGTTTCTTATGGTTTTGATACAACCATTTGAAGAACTAGAAAAAGCAAGTGCTAATCTAGAAAGAATTGGTTTCTATCGGAGTTGGCCAAGAGACTACTACGAAGGGACTGTTTTAAAACGACAATCATATAGGAGACTAAAAAATGCCGGGAATGAAAAAACGAGCTAAAATGATGCCTATGATGCGTGGTGGCGGAATGGCAATGATGAAAAAAAATAAAATGAAGCGTGGAGGTTCTGTAAAGAAAAAAGGGAAATCCATGAAGAAAAGAGCAAAGAAGAAAAGATAGTGCCACTACGAAAAGGTAAATCAGACAAGGTAGTCAGTAGCAACATAAGTAAACTGCGTAAAGAGGGTTACCCTCAAAAGCAGGCTGTTGCTATTGCCTTGTCTAAAGCAAAGAAAAAAAAGAAGAGGAAAAAATAATGGTTACAGTTTCTGAATTTAATAGGAGTCAAGCTGCAAAAAGGGCAAGTGGTGCAACTACTGGACAAAGCAGAGGCCCTGCTGGCATGACCTTTAGAGAAGCTAAAAGAGACCCAAAAATAAAACAAACTTTTCAAACAGGTGATACATCTAGCAAAGACACAAGCACAAAAACTACAACAACAACTAATAAAAAATTAAACGAAAAAAATAAAGAAGCCGAAAAGAAAGCAGGAATGACTGCACAAGAGGTTGTGGATTGGTGGGCAAAAAATGGACAGGGTTATAGGAGTTACGGAGATAGAAAAGATTTATTCGGTGGTGGTGTAAGAAATACTAAAGATAAAGTAGCAGACAAAATTGCAGATAGACTTGCAAAAGGTAATTATAAAATAGAATACACAAATTTAAAAATGGCTGATGGCACAGTTAAAGAGGTTCCTTTAATAGTTCATAGTTCTGGAATTACAGTTAATCCATACACAGGTGGTATAATAAATACAGGTGGTGCAAGTGCACAAGGTGGTGGTTATCAAACAGAAACTGCAAAAGCACTTGGTATTAGTCAAGACAATGCAGGCGTGTTTACAAGAGAGTATCAAAGGGGAGCAGGGATAGCTATTGCTGATATGAAACCAGAGCATGCCTTGAGAGCTCTTATGAAAGAAAGGCCGCAAGCATTCCAAGACTTTTTTACATTAGCTAAACAAAAAAAAGATTTTAACCCATTTTCTTTTAGTGCGATAGGAACTTTTGGTAACATCCTAATGAGTAAAATTAGAGGGGATATAGGTTTAGTTGTTGGTAATAATTTAAAAAGAAATGGTTGGGGTGAAGCAATACAAAATGATGACGGAACATACTCAATTAGATTAACAGAAAAAGGTGCTAAGAATTGGTCTGAAACATTTAAAGTGCCAGACTATGTAACACCAGAAGCAGTTTTAAAAGACCAAGAAAAAGGTTTTGTTGGTGAAATACTAGGAACTAAAAAATTTGCAGAGGTTCCTGTAGATTTAAGAAATATAATTGATGTTGGTGGCACAATCACATCTGCTCCACCTGTAAACCCTTTACTAGACCCTAATGACCCCATGAGTCCTAATTTTCAACAGGGTATTGGCGGGCCAGATTTTATGGCACCACCTCAAATGGGAGTGATACCTTATAATTTTGCAACAGCAACACAAGGCCCTCCGGGCCCAGACCGAACTCCACAATTTACTCCAGATGGTTTTAGAATAAGTGGATTTAATCCTACTGTAAATTACGGAGAAGCAGGAACACAAAGACAACAAGGTCAAGGTGGTCAAGGCGGTGGAGGTGGTGGTTCCAGTGGTGGAACTACTAATCAAGGCGATTTAACTTACAATGTTTTCGGTTTACCCATTAATTATGACTACACGGGTGGCCCAGAAAGAAGAATGATTGGCGGAGGTTTTATGAGAGATGGTCAGTATATTGGCCCGTTTAACTTTAAAAATGGCGGAATAGCTAACTTTAGAGGCTATGGCTATTAATCGTTCACAAATGCCTTTCCAAATCAGCAAAGCACCGCTAAAAAGGAAGCGTAAGAAAAAGAAAAAGAATGAAACTCGTAAAAGTAGTCTGGTACGACACAAACGAAACAAGCGATAGCGGATGGGTTTCTATGGCGGAAGCCAAGAAAGATAGACCATGCAAAGTCGCAAGTGTTGGATGGTTAGTAAACGAGACTGATAAATTTATTACGATAGCCGCAGATATAGACGGCAATGATATTGAAGAAGATAAAGATGATTTACTTGGTCGTACTCAATGTTTTCCAAAAGGTTGTATAATAGAAATTAAAACATTACACGAAACTAGTTTAATCGAAACGCTTATACCTTCTAATTAAAATTATTCTTACCCTTTCCCAATCATTTCTAATTTTAAATTCTCTTGGTGTTCTTGGGTCTCTCAATGCTTGCTTATCTAACTTATCTTTTAATCTAATTAATCTTGCTTCTAAATTCATTTTATCCTTTCTCTTTGACACTGAATACAACCATCTTAAATTATAATATTATATCGCTCAACCTCATTGTTGGCCTTAGTCTTTTAAGTTTTAATCTATATTTTCTAATATAAGTTTGTGCTCTTTTTTCTTTAGCTTCCCAAGACCTAATTAGTTTTACTAGATTAATCTCTTTGGCTTTTTGTTTTTCATCTTTAGTTGGTTTTGCTTTTGGTTTACTCTTGAGAGTTCCGTTAAGCCAACCACTATCAATTACAAACTGTGCCATCTCTTGCTCAATCTTAGCTTGAGCAATGTCATGGTGTCTATTAGATTTTGGAAAACGCCAATCATAAATACGATGAGATATGTCATGGACTAATCTTCTCCAACCTCTTCTAAGAGTATTGCTGTCTCCAGATAAACAAACCCAACACTTTCTAGGTTTTCTTCTGTTTGCCTGCAATTTTCTTTTTCTCCATCCTAAAGTAGGATGCATAGTTTCTTTTTTACCAAACTTATTTGTTAATCTTTTGTAAGCTCTAAGTGCCTCATCTGATTCTAAGTATGGTAAGTTATCTGGCCACATACGATTAACTTGTCCGTATGTTTTGCGAGATTCTTTTTCAATAGTCTGATGTAAAGTCAAACTCATAATAACTCCTGTTATTGCGATGGTCATATTCACTTGTCAAAGAACAGTCTTTTTAATTAAAGACACCACCATTATAGCATACGGGTTTTTCGATTTTGGCAATCTCAACGGAACCTCCTATCCACAACAGATTTCTGCGAAAAAAAAAGCGTGCAGAGTAAAATCTACACGCTTTGTAATTAAGGAATTAATACGAGTTTTTACGTCTCAATATCACATATATCTTTACATTGATATCGGCCCTTGTTCAATAATTTCTTTTCTCTTTTTCTCTAAATATTCTTTCTCCTCTGGTGTTGTAATTTTACCACCATGAAATAACGCAGGATTTTGCGGAACATCTCTTTTTCTTTCAAGCTCTTCCTCAATTTTCTTAAATTTTTCTGCGTCTCTAACACTATGCCCAGTATATAATTTCTCTATTATTTTATTGGTAGGGCATAAGTCATGCGTTTTATCTGTAAAAATAACTACCCAGACATCTGTTTCACTACCTTGCGTGGTAGTTACCTTCCATTTCTTAAACTGATGTACAGCCTTATCAAAACCCTTTGATAAATACTCTTCCATCTTATCCTTACCTAACACCTTCTCCTCCCCATCTTCAAGTGTCAGCAACCAAATAGGTTGTTCAAATAGTTCAGTCTTTGGATTTTGACCTCCATCATTTTTCTGAACTAATTTCATTATTTTCTTCGTCATTGTAATCACCTCCTAGTTCTTTGTCTGCACTCTCATGTGCAACATTAATATAATTGGGAAACTGCATTTTGTTTTCCTCAATAATTTTTACATATCTATTACCCAACATTTCTTTCGCCAATCTCTTCCCGTTTATCTGTCTCTTCCTTATCGCTTTCGAACCATTTATTAACATCGTCTCTGTGGTAACGGACTCTACCTTCCAACTTGATGTACTTTGGCCCTTTGTTGTTTCTTCTCCAGAAACGAAGGGTATGCTCTGATATTTCGAGTAATTTTGATAATGTTTTTTCACTGACCAACTCGCTTTCTATACTCAACCTAGCCATTAAATACCTCCCTCAGTGGTATCAATACAAACTTAGATTGCTTGTCATCTCCACCCATTTTCTTTGTTTTAAAATACTTGCGAGCAAGTGATTTCATTTTATCTGTTGGCACCATTAACATTGCATTCACCTCTTCATCATCAGCTAATACATGACACCACCAATCAGCTTGAGTAACAGATATGCCAGATTTTTTTCCACGACATTCATATTCAATCGCTATGTTGCCTGTCTTTCTCCACATGTTTCTTTCTGTTTTAACCTCAACCTTTTTATTTTTAAATATATCTGAAAGTTTGTTTTCAAATATCTGTCCATATTTTAAATCTATATCAAATTTATTATTCATCATTTTATCATCATCTCCGCTCGTTTGTTTGCTTCCTTTGTTTGTAATAAATCAACCCACTTTTTAAATGTGTTGTATCTAACTAATGCTAAGTTTTTATCCTTTCTTGCTTTGCCTAATGCATCTATATGTTCTCTAAATTCTGGCATACCTCTTGCATGATATTCTGCTTTAGAAACAGGCATACCTTCGTTAAGTAATTTAGATACTAATGTAGATAGAAGAGGTTTTGTTGCATCATCTAACATTCCAAATGCTGCATCCTTTTCTGCCCAATCCTCTCCACACTTTGCACATTTCTCCATCAATACATTTGGGTCAAAGCGATTGTGTTCTACATATGATTCAACCATAAGTTTTCCTCAATATTCTTTCATTTAATTTTTCTTTACAGAAATCATTGTAATGCTGTTTGTGTTCAGCCAAAGTATGACATCTCCTGCACAAACCAATAAGGTTACTTGCAGTATCTTTTTTACCTTTTGGGTCACCGCCAGAACCCCTGTTCTCAAGGTGATGCACATCGCAGACAACACCATACTCACCATCGCAGGCAAAACATGGTGTAACATCTGCTGTGCTAATATCCCAAAAATCCATAAACATTTTAACATGTCTCTTCATTAAAATGGTATGTCAATCTCTGGTTCTTTAGACTCTTGTTTTCTAGGTGGTGCATCTCGCTTTTCATCCACTCTAATATTAAGAGCATTTTCATTTTTCTTATCTTTCCACATACCTACTTGATATGGAACGCCCGGTTCCAATACTATTTTTTCTTGAACAGTAAAATTACTGTTGCCATAAATAGGTTGTTTATCATTTGTTTTATTATCGTTTTTAAATAGTCTTATATAAAACATTAATATTTTCTCCTTTGTTGATTGTGTTTAGTATCTTTTTTTTCACTCTCTGATTTAGAAAAAGTTTGATTATGATTATCTAAATCATCACCATCTACTTTACCATCAAGCTCGTTTTTCTCACCCGTTGCTATTTGAAACAATGAACGCATGAAACCTTTTAATACATAGGACATTGCTGCTCCTATTGATTGACCACCTGTGATTTGTAAAATCATATTTCTTCTTAATGGATAGTTCCAAGTGTCACCACTTTGATGAGATAATATAAACTTGTAAACAATATGAACCCATGCTGACTTATCATTTGTTTTCATTATTTTCATGTCCTCTTCATCTACATTAATAATTAATCCATGTTTTGCACAAAGAGGATTTACTGCCATCAAAAATTGGTCAATACTTGCGTAGTTATATTTTTGATAATTGTTTGTATCATTCCTTGCTAATGTTTTGATATCAGTCATAATCAAGTTTATTGAATTAGATATAGACTTAGGCATCTTAGGAATAATAGATTGTTCTTCAAACAAATCCTCTCTCTGTTCTCTTACCTCTCTTATATCGTATAAGTTATCGTCATGTATATCATCGCTCATTTTTTTTCTCCTTGTTAAAACTTTCCTTAATAGATTTTATAATTGATTTACCAAGTTTTTTATCAACACTTGATGTAGCTAGCTTTCCAACAAACCTTTCTACATCCTTAATCGTTTTGTCATCGGCTTTTTCTTTTTTCAATTTTCCTCCATCGTTTAAAAAGGCTCTTATGGTTAACTCTGACATCATAATCCCCAAACCTTTTTTCTTGCTTCGATTAGAGTAGGAGTATTCCATGTCCAATCGTCTACATCTGGATAAAACATTTTAGCAACCTCGAACTTATCATTACAATTGTATAACAACATATCCATTGCTCTAAGTATTGCTACTGCACTATCCAGAAACTTTTGTTTATCTTCTATCTCAACCCATATTGCGTTAGATGTATATGTGACCTGTTTAGTTTTTCTATCCGTTTTTTTATGTGGAATTAAATACAACAACTGTGCATCACAATTCATTATCTTACTGTAAATACTTATTTGTCTTGCGTGTGCTGTATTAAGATTTGATGGTGTTCTTCCTGTCGTTTTTAAATCAACAATAAATTTTTCATCAGAACCTTTTTTCTTTAATACAAAGTCTGTAAAACCATGACAATCGTATCCATCTATATTACCTTTTACTTTTTCTTGATAATTTAATAGTTTGTAATCTTTTAATTCTTCACAGGCACCACGAACTAAACATGGTATTGTTGCCAACTCTTTGTCATAGTCTTTCCAATCTGGATGACATTTTTGTTTAAAAGTTTGCACTGCTTTTTGTACTGTTTCTTCAACAGTTATTAACCCTTCCATGTATGCAGGTAGATGCTCCTCTGTTGCATTGCCTCTTTCAATTGCACAACTGCTTTCAAACTCATAGCCAAACAATTTTCGCAATATTAATTTACATGGATTTTTACTAAAATCATTTATGGTTGACGGACTCGTAGGATTTAGTTTAAATTTTTCTAGTCCAGACATTGGTTCATTAGGTATAATCATAATCTGACACTACTAAATTTAATTAAATACTGCAATGGTTAATCGGTCTAAACAAAAAGGTAGTAGGAGAGAATATCAGATGCGTGATTGGTTTATTTCTCTTGGTTACAAATGTAAAAGGGTAATTCTCAGTGGAGCACTCGGAGGTGATTTATCTGGTGATTTACAATTATTTGTACCAAAACGAGACAAACCGCTTATCTGTGAGGTTAAGGGTAGAAAAACAGAACCTGCTAAAACTTTAATGAAATGGAAAAAAGATAGTGATATTCTCATTGTAAAGGTAGACAAACAACCACCATATTTTGTATTAGATGAAGACACGATGAGACTACTGCTAGAAAAAGATGACTCCTAAAAGAAAAAAATTGCTCAACTTTATACAAGAGTATATAGCCAAAAATGATATGTCTCCATCCTATGAAGAGATGCTCAAACATTTGGGTTACTCACCGAAAAGTAAATCCATGATGTTAAAGATGCTTCTTGGTTTGCAGGATGAAGGCTATATAACTAGAGTAATAGGAAGACATAGGAGTATAAAAATCAATGAGCGAGAATAAAAAGATAGTGTATGTTAAGTATTTCATTTATACAAGTGAAAATAAATTAATTGATGATGAAACAACTTGGAAAGTTTTAATTTTTAAATTTGAAAAGATTGTTGGCGAACTAAACAAAACAGATGAAACAAGATTTTATCCTAACACTATAGAAGGTATTAAACTTATTAAAAAGGAACTCTTACAAAAAAACAAAATCTTTATAGAGGATGGTTTTATTCGTAACAAAGGTTGTGATAAGTGGTTAGAGGAAGCCAAGAGCTTTTCTGAAGCAAAAAGCAATGCAGGAAAGAAGGGAGCTAAAGCAAGATGGAATGGCACAGCCATTGATTTGCCAAAGGCAACCAACAGCCAACAACCAACAGCCAACAGCCAACAATCCACCAGACAATTATTTGAAGAATTTTGGAATATTATTAGATATAAAAAAGGCAAAGAGGAGTCATACAAATCGTTTTGTAAAATAGACTTTGATAAATTAAAATTTACGCACATAGAACTTGCTAATAAGTACAACGAACAGATGGACAATCTCCCAGAATGGCAAAGTCCTAAGTATGTGCAAGGATGGTTAACAGGTAAAAGATGGAATGATGAACAAACTCTTACTCCAATAGAATTTCAAAAAAAATATAATGTAAGTGGAAAATTTGTAAGATATGAGGATGACTTTTACATATTCCAAGAAAAAGATAGTTTTGGAATAATAACTTTTAGATATAACAAACAAGGGAAGATTGTTCGAGATGGGGAAAAGAAGGGGTAGACCTAAAAAAAATTTACCCTTACGAGATAAGGGAACACCAGAACTAATTATAAAAAGAATGCAACTAGTTCAAGGTGGTGACCCATCTCTGTCTACTACTCCTATTGATATTTGTTATGCTAGAAAAATTATATCAGCAGAACAATATAATGCAGGTCTCGTTTTTCTTTATTTACATAGGAGTATATTTGGTAAACCTTTTCCCATATCAAATACGTCTAAACTTATGTCACCAATAGGTAGTAGATATAATCCAAACAAAGTTTTTAAAAAAGATGTTCACAATTGGATTATGTTTAAAGACGTATCTGATTTTATAATTAAAGAAGCAGGTTCTAGTTCTTACAAGTACATGAAGAATGTCATAGTTTATCAAGAGCAACCGCCCTACTTACTAGAGGAAAAACCCAACCCAAGACATAACAAACTAAAAATAATGTTACATGTTGGATTAAATTTAATTAGTGATTGGTTAAACCAAAAAAAAAGACGTTAATGTTTTGAACCAAAAACTATTTCCATTGGAATAGGATTTGCTACGTTACGTTTACCAAAAACAAATGGTTCTGGATATTTAAATTCTGCATATCTATTCCCTATTTTTTGGTAGAGATAAACTTTTTTACCTGCGTTTAAAATTATTTTCCATCCATTGTCTAAAAGATTTTTAACAAATGTATTGTATGGTGCTTTAGTAAAAACATCATAGTGTCTTGTTTCATCTATGTATATTGATACTTGACCTTCTTTTAATCTCGCTTCGTTTTCTATAGTAACAAAAAATTTTGATTTCTTTGGATAGAATGCTTCATCCATTGGGTCACCCTCAAGTTTTGATTGTGCGTATAAACAATAAAAACCTTTACAAATGTCTGGTCTGTCATCGTAAATATCACAACCTTTTTTTGTTGAGCAGTTCTTACACCACTCATTAAACTCTTTAAATGGTTTATCATAGTCTAGTGTACCATCTCGTTTTTCATTAAATATTGGCGGTAATTTGCAACATAAAGTGCAATCTCCACATATATCTTTACTCATGTTGCTCCTTTGTAGTCATAAAGTTCACTACTGTTATATTATATTTAGTGCTAGAAATTATTATCAATCTATAAATTAGACTCTCATGAAAATAAATAGGGTAATAGCAGGTCGAAACCTGCTATTGTATAAATAGTTACTTTCCATTATTTTTAAATTCTGGAAAAGCTTTGTCTAACTTTCGGATTGCATCTTCAAGCAACCCTTCGTTAGCAAGTCTATATGCTTTGGCAACAGCATCAGCTTTCGTTGCCCAATTGCTAGTATGTTTTTTACCTGCAATTACAGAGTCGTTAACAGTCAACCTCCAACCATTGTTTGTTTGTTGACCATTCTCTTTTACAATATCTATTACGATATTAGCATTGTAACCATAAGGTACTACTGTTTGGTAGTGACCTGCTCGTATCATTTTCATGCATCCTCACTATCTGCGTTACCTACAACAGATGTAGTCGTTGAACTTGTGCAAACCCATCTTGGTAATGGTTTTAAAAATATTTCATATTTTTGCTCTGATACCATATCAACAACAGTAAAATCAGCAGTGCCATCAACCATGTTAATACCTGCGTCACCACCTAATTTTATTTGTTGCGATGCATTTTCGTCTGGATGTTTTCCATCCTTAACCAAGTCCATAAGTATATTGCGTAACTGCTGAACTCTCATAATATCCATAAAAACTCCATGAATATATTGTTAATGTAAAG
>LULK01000425.1_pt1 | contig 16914 bp, 15 predicted proteins | sample 728181 | NCBI WGS metagenome assembly LULK01 (sample SAMN03860291, study PRJNA289734) | marine metagenome | biome: seawater column; feature: ocean; material: water; isolation source: Red Sea water column Station 169 - depth 10m | place: Saudi Arabia: Red Sea | collected 2011-10-15 | depth 10 m | reverse complement strand
GAAGGGCACACGTAGAACCCTCAAACAGAGGAAGAGACTCTTTAATAATAACAGAGCTCCCATATCAAGTTAACAAAGCAAACCTAATAGAAAAAATTGCAGAGCTAGCAAGAGATAAAAAAATAGAAGGAATTGCCGAACTTAGAGACGAGTCGGACAAAGACGGAATGAGGGTGGTAATTGAAACCAAAAGAGACGCAGTGCCAGAGGTGGTATTAAATCAACTGTATAAACAAACTCAGCTTCAGGACACCTTTGGAATAATTTTACTTGCCCTGGTTGATGGAACACCAAAAGTAATGTCTTTAAAAGAGCTTTTAGAGGTGTTCATATCCTTTAGGTTAGATGTTGTTGTAAAAAGAACAGAATTTGATCTAAAAAAAGCAGAGGCTAGAGCACATATTTTAGAAGGTCTTAAAATTGCCCTAAAAAATATAGACAAGATTGTTGAAACGATTAAAAAAAGCAAAGACCCCCAAACAGCAAGACAATCTTTAATGGATAGTTTTGGTTTGTCAGAAATACAAGCACAGGCTATTTTAGATATGAGACTTCAAAGGTTAACAGGCTTAGAAACAGATAAAATTATTAGCGAATACAAAGATGTAATACAGCACATCGCAGAGCTAAAAGGCATTTTAGAAAGCGAATCAAAAAGAATGTCAATTATCAAAGAAGAGCTTTTAGAAATAAAAGAAAAGTATGGAGAAGAAAGACGAACAGAAATTATAGAAGACTTTACCAGTTTAAGTATTGAGGATATGATAGCTGGGGCCAGGGTGGAAATTGCTCCCTATAAGGCTGATCCTTTGGATTTTGTTTTGTGGAAGCCTTCGAGTGATGATCTTCCTGGATGGCAGAGCCCTTGGGGGAGGGGGCGACCTGGTTGGCATTTAGAGTGTTCAGCCATGAGCCATGATCTGTTAGGAGATACTTTTGATATTCATGGTGGGGGTAATGATCTAATATTTCCACATCACGAAAATGAATTTGCCCAAAGCAAATGTTGTTTTCCTTCGGGTGGTTTTGCAAATTTTTGGCTGCACAATGAAATGCTTCAGGTAGATGGAAAAAAAATGTCAAAATCGCTAGGTAATTTTTTTACAGTCCGAGATTTGATAGATAAGGGATTTCCCGGAGAGGTTATCCGATTTGTGTTCTTATCTACACATTACCGCAAACCGATGGATTGGACGTTGGATAAAGCTAATCAAGCAGATACTATTATGAGGCGTTGGTATGATAAGTGTAGAGATATCAAAAATGCGACTAAGCCTTCATCACAGGCAATAGAACTTTTATCAGACGATTTGAATACCCCGGGCGTGATTGCTTTATTGCATAAACACTTCCATAATAAGAATTTTGTACAGTTAAAGACTGATGCTAATTTAATTGGTTTGATGACCCCTGAATTCAATGATTGGTCATTTAATTTTGATTTATCAAAATTCGAAATAGCACTGACTGAAGTTAGATCAGAGGCTATGATAACCAGAAACTTTGATCGTTTGGATGAGCTTAAGGATAAGTTATCCAAAGCTGGGGTTGAGGTCCAAATGACCAAGGATAGTATCAAATTAATACCGACCCTAAAGTTTGATCTAGCGAAACTTGAACATATACTTTGATGGTATTTTGCTATAATTTTGGATGATGAACTTTATATCTCAGCACATTGGATGATGTAATTGCAAAAAGAGCGACTATACATATACGATACAACCCTGCGCGACGGTCAGCAAACACAAGGCGTACAATTTTCGACAGATGAAAAGATAGAGATTGCTGATTTGTTAGGTGATCTTGGTGTTGATTATATCGAGGGAGGGTGGCCAGGCGCCAATCCAACAGATACAACCTTTTTTGAAACCTATCGCACAAACGCTAATCTTGTTGCATTTGGAATGACAAAACGATCTGGTAGGTCGGCTGAAAACGATGATGTATTAGCATCTGTTCTGAATGCAGGAACAAAAAAGATTTGTTTAGTTGGCAAGACACACGATTTTCATGTAAGAACGGCGCTTGGTATTTCGCTGAAGGAAAATATAGAGGCAATTCGGCAATCCATTTCCCACGTTGTATCCATGGGTCGGGAAGCTATATTCGACGCAGAGCATTTTTTTGATGGAATGCTTTCTAATTCCGATTATGCAATAGAAGCGATACGTTCTGCATACAGTGCTGGCGCACGATGGATAGTTTTATGTGACACCAATGGCGGTTCATTGCCGAGGGAAATAGAAAAGGCCGTCTCGCTGGCAATTAAGGCAGGTGTGCCTGGAACTCATTTAGGCATTCACACTCATAATGATACTGATAATGCGGTTGCGAACACCTTGATCGCTGTGGATGCAGGTGTGCGTCAAATTCAAGGAACGTTAAATGGATTGGGTGAAAGATGTGGCAATGCAAACTTAACCGCGTTAATTCCAACATTGGCTTTAAAATCAGACTATTGCGATAGATTTGAGACCGGTATTTCTATAACAGCCTTAAAAGGAATGACTAGATTATCTCGCAGATTAGATGATATTCTTAATCGGGTACCTATGCGACAGGCCTCTTATGTTGGCGCCTCCGCCTTCGCTCATAAGTCTGGGCTTCACGCTAACGCTATTTTAAAAGATCCATCAACCTATGAGCACGTTGATCCAGAATTGGTTGGGAATGAGCGAATAATCCCAATGTCTAATCAAGCCGGTGCATCTAACTTAAAAAAACGTTTGAACGATGCTGGAATAGATCAAAACGTAAATAAAGATGAATTAGAAAAAATACTAATGCTGATTAAAGAAAGGGAGTCACAAGGATATTCTTATGACACTGCTCAAGCAAGTTTTGAATTATTAGCTAGGCAAACTTTAGGTCAACTACCGGAATTTTTTGATGTAAAACGATATAAAGTAACCGTTGAGAGGAGAAAAAATAAATATAATAAAATGATAAGCCTTTCTGAAGCAGTTGTTGTTGTTAAGGTTGATGGTCAAAAGAAATTATCAGTCAGCGAGAGTTTGGATGAGTTTGGTTCAGATAGGGGGCCAGTTAACGCGCTGGCGAAAGCACTTGCGAAGGACTTGGGCCAGTACCAGCGATTTATTGATGATATGCGATTGGTTGATTTTAAGGTGCGTATTACTCAAGGAGGTACAGAAGCTGTAACAAGAGTGGTCATTGATAGTGAGGACAGTACGGGAAGACGTTGGGCTACTGTAGGTGTTTCTGCAAATATTGTAGATGCAAGTTTTGTCGCACTGATGGATGCAATGAATTGGAAAATTTTAAGAGATTTTTAACTTCCCTTTACTTCTCTGTCTGAGCCCCAGAACTTAGTTGAGGTTTTTCTAGTAAATTAACTGTATGATTTTTGATGAAGATTTAAAATTTTGTGCTTCTCTTTTACAGAAAAGTGACCCGCAGAGATTTCGAAGTATTATGGCCGCTCCAGAAAAGCTTAGGCCTTACTATTTCGTAATTTTTGCTTTTAATGTCGAAATTTCTAGGGCCCCCTATATCACCAAAGAGCCAATGATTGCAGAAATTCGACTGCAGTGGTGGTTAGATGCTCTTGACGAGATAATCGGTGAGAAAGCGGTACGAAAACATTTTGTGGCAACTCCTTTGTCCAAATACATTGGAAAAATTCAGGCAAAAGAGTTGAAAGTATTAGTTAACGCAAGAAAGTGGGACGTATATTCTAATAAGTTTAGAAACTTTAGTGAGCTGAAAAAATATTTATTTGATACAACTGTTATCCTGTTTCGAGTGGCAGCGGGTTGTGAACGAGGAAAAAATGAAAAAGATTTTCAAAATGCATGCATGGCTATCGCCTTAGCTAACTATCTGATGGCGACGCCTGGCCTCAAAAAAGCGGGTAAGGTGCCAATTTCTGGACTGCCAACTAATGAAATTGAGGAGCAGTGCAAGATTTCCTTGGAGAACTTAGAAATTGCTAAAATAAAATGGAGTGACTTCACGGAACAAGAGCAGTGGGTTTTATTTACTGGTTGGAAAAGTAAGAAAATTTTAAGTGCGATTTCGAAAAATCTTGATAAATTAGATAGCACTGTCGCAAAGTTGGAAAATCGGCGAATGACATTAACTTTTGTTATGAAAGCTTTTTTGAAAACGTTTTAAATAATTTTCCTGTTGTTTTGGGATAAAAATAAAATTGCTAAACCAGCTAGGATTAAAAATGGAAGCATTGCGAAATTTACTGCATTCCATCCAGAGGCTGCTGAACTGCCCGCACAATTCATCAAACCCCCTGAGGCAAGGGAAGCTACTGTAACTCCTCCGAAAACTACAAAATCATTTAATCCTTGAATTTTACCGCGCTCTTCTGGCGCATGTGAATTTGCCAAAAGGCTTGTTGCTCCTATAAATCCAAAATTCCACCCGATTCCCAATAAGACTAGAGCGATTGAGAAGTTCGCTAAACTTATTCCGGACAGTGCCACGGTCCCTGAAACACTCAGTATCAATAGTCCGGCAGTAATTATCTTAATATTTCCAAACCGAACTATAAGGTGACCAGTAAAGAAAGATGGAATAAACATCGCCAAAACATGCATCGACACTATATCGGCCGCGTTATTCTCAGTAAAGCCACAACCTACTACTGCCAACGGTGTTGATGTCATTACTAAATTCATCAGAGCGTATGCTACCATTGCACAAATTATAGCAACAAGTAATTCCGGTGTTTTCAATATTTGAGCGTAAGATCTACTTCCATAATTTTTATTTTGTTCAGGTCTTGGGAGTGGTATTTTTAAATATAAAAACAAAAAGGCTCCAATCAGGTTTAACAAAATTACAGTTAAATATGTTCCCAAAAAGGGTATTATTAGACTGCTGGAAGTGAATTTAACGAGCTGGGGTCCAATAATTGCGGAAATTAAGCCACCAGCCATAACATATGAAATTGCTTTTGGTTTGAAGCCTTTGGATGCAGTATCCGTAGCGGCAAACCGATAAAAACCTTGAGCGGACATATAAATACCACTTAAAAAGCTTCCGATCAGGAATATTGAAAAATCAGATAAATAAAGTCCGATGCACCCGATAATGCCACCTGAGGCCCCACCAAGTGTTCCAAGTAAAAATCCAACACGCCTTCCGTATTTCTGCATTATAAGAGACAACGGATTTGCGGATAGCATGGATCCCATAACAATTAATGATATTGGTAAGGTAGCAAAACAAGGATTAGTTACCAGTGACTGACCTGCTAATCCGCCTATGATAAAAATCATAACCATTTGGTTTCCCACGGTCGCTTGTGCTAAAATCAGGATAATTAAATTCCGACGTGCCAAACTATTTTCATCATCTTTAAACATTATGTTTAACTCTTAAGATATATACGATTAGACACGTCTATAAGGTCTGAAAACGTAAAGCCAGTTCTAAAAAGGTAAATGCGATCTATGAGTGTAAATATTCTTATATTGGTTGGAACTGGAGATGGTTTACAACTAGCTAAGGAACTAGGTTGTCGTGCAGAATTCAAAGTTCACATTTTCGTAGATAAGAGATCTCGTATTCGTTCGAGTTTAAAGGTTGCAAGGGAAATATCTTCTTTGAGAAATGAGGAATTCTTTCATCGTTTTTTGGCCGAAAACGGCATTGAAGCTCTCATTGATGCTAGCCATCCATTTGACAAGGAAAGTACTGAACTTTGTAAGAGAGTTTCCAAATTTGCAGACATAAAGCTTACTCATTTTATAAGACCTCCTTGGACCCCAACGACTGATGATAACTGGACTAGAGTGCAAACAATGGATGAGGCGGCAAAAAAAATTGTTGATGGATCAAATGTGTTCATAGCAACTGGGCGAAGTGGGTTGGAAAAATTTTCCAAACTTACAAGTTCTAAATTTTTTATTAGAAGACTGGGCAAAGTTAAAATGCACTGCCCATTAGATAACGGTAAGTTTATTTACGGTGACCCTCCTTTTTCATTAAAAGATGAAATAAGTTTATTTAGATCGCTAAAAATAGATACCTTAATAATAAAAAATGTGGGAGGTGAAGGTAGTTTTGCCAAAGTAGAAGCCGCACGTGCTATGAATATAGCAGTAATACTGATAGAGAGGCCTCAAAAGTCATGGGCCAATGGAATTGATACAATTCCAGGAATATTTAAATGGGTGGATCATAATTTATGACGAAAAGAATTCTGATTGAATCTGATGAAATCTTAGTTCAAGCTATTGGCGCTCTTACTTCGTGTGAACCACGCTTTGAATATGTACTAGAACATACTGGAATGCCCAAACTACGTTTAAGGCCAGATGGATTTCAAACCTTACTGCAGGCAATCGTGAGCCAGCAGGTTTCGGTTGCAGCGGCAAAGGCCATTTGGTCTCGACTGGAAGTTGAGAATTTTTTAGATCCTAATCTAATTTTAAAGACTAATGAGGAGCGCTTGAATTCTGTTGGCCTCAGTCGACAAAAAATTAGGTATGCAAAAGCGTTAGCAGCAGCAGATTTGGATTATATAGCGCTCCGGCGAAAGAGTGATGATGAAGTTATAAGGATCTTGACAGAAGTACCTGGGATCGGTGTCTGGACTGCTGAGATTTATGCCATGTTTAGTTTAAAAAGGGCGGATATTTTTGCGGCGGGAGATCTTGCTTTGAGAGAAAGTGCAAAAATATTATTCTCGCTTGGTGAGCGTCCAACTGAAGGTGAGCTAAGACAGCTGTCAACAAACTGGTCTCCATGGCGATCTGTCGCAGCACTTATGTTATGGGATTATTATAGTTTTGCAAAAAATAGAGAAGGCATAGTATGACGCGTGTTTTGAAATCTAAACGCATTGCTCCAAAGTCTGGTGAGCTGCGTTCGGTTGTGGTTTTTCTTCATGGGTATGGAGCAAATGGGGATGATTTACTAGGATTGGCAGAACCTTTAGCTGAGCATTTGCCTGATACATTGTTTGTATCCCCTGATGCTCCTGAAAATTGTGCTGGAAGTCCAATGGGTTACCAGTGGTTTCCCATACCTTGGATCGATGGTTCAAGTGAGGAGGAGAGTAAAAAGGGGATGCTGTCAGCTGTAGATGATTTGAATGCGTTCCTTGACGCTTTAATAGTCGATGAAGATATTTTGCCCGAGCAATTAGCGTTGTTTGGATTCTCTCAAGGCACAATGATGGCATTGCATGTTGCTCCTAGAAGAGAAGATCCTGTAGCGGGTGTTGTAGCGATTTCTGGTCGACTATTAGAGCCGGAAATTCTCGTTGATGAGGTGGTTAGCCGTATGCCGGTGATGTTTGTACATGGAGACCAGGATGAGGTCGTACCGCCACAATCAATGCCCGAGGGGGTGGAAGGATTACAGGCGGCAGGATTCAAAGATGTCTATGCTCATATTCAAAAAGGTACTGGGCATGGTATAGCTCCTGATGGGTTGGGTGTTTCATTAGCTTTCTTACGCGACCAGTTAGGTTTTTAGAGGTAATTATATATGTTTAATATTTGAGAATATGCCACAAAATGGGGGTTGTCAGGAGCTTAACTCAATATATAGTCATCCTCAAAGGATAATTGACTGTTAGGGGGCATTGGTATGGAGGCAGATTTCAGGAATGAATTCGTAAGGCATCCTACGTCAACCAAAAACAATCCTGCATTAGTTCTCAACGCTGATTACAGACCACTTTCTTATTATCCTCTCTCTTTGTGGTGTTGGCAAGATGCAGTCAAAGCTGCATTTATGGAAAGAGTTGATATTGTGGCGGAGTACGATGATTATGTGAATAGTCCATCAATAAGTATAAAAATACCATCGGTAGTCGTTTTGAAGGATTATGTTAGGCCTCAAAAAAAAGTAGCATTTACCAGATTCAACCTGTTTCTTAGAGATGAGTTCTCTTGTCAATACTGCGGTTCCAAAGGTGATTTGACTTTTGACCATGTAGTGCCACGGTCCCAAGGTGGAACTACTAATTGGGCAAATGTCGTTGCGGCTTGTAGCCCATGTAATTTGAAAAAGGGGTCGAAAACACTTCAAAATTCTGGACTTCATTTGCGACGTAAACCAGTACGTCCTGAGCCTCATCAGATGATGAATGTTGGAAGAAAATTTCCTCCTAATTATTTACATGAAAGTTGGATGGACTTTTTGTATTGGGATGCAGAGCTGGATGCGTAATATCGTAATGTTAAGTCCTTCAAAACAGCACGCGTTTTGAGAAAAATTTGCACGGTAATATATTACCATAATTTTAAATATATGTTTTTAAACAATAATAATTAATTTATTATACTTGACCTTGGCCGTGATGGCGGTATAACCGCCGGATCGAAGGGCTTAAACATTTTAGTAATAGCAAGGTTGTATTAAATGAAGACATATACTGCAACGCCGGCAGACATAGAAAAGAAATGGATCTTAATCGATGCTGATGGCATCGTGCTTGGCCGTTTAGCGTCCATTATAGCTATGCGTTTGCGTGGTAAACATAAGGCCTCCTTCACACCGCACATTGACTGTGGCGATAATGTAATCGTAGTTAATGCTGAGAAAATTCAGATGACTGGTAAGAAGAGAGAAGAAAATTTTTACTGGCATACCGGTCACCCTGGAGGTATCAAATCTAGAACTAAGCAACAAATTTTAGATGGAGCCCATCCAGAGCGGGTTATTACTCAGGCCGTTAAGCGTATGTTGCCTGGTAACAAATTGAGCCGGCAAATAATGACTAATCTAAGGGTTTATGCTGGGTCAGAACATCCTCACGAGGCGCAAGACCCGAGTGTTCTGGATGTAAAATCAATGAATTCTAAAAATACACGGGTGACAAGATAATGGGTGAAGATATTAAATCACTGAGCGATCTAGATGTAGTTTCCACCGAGGATACTGCCGCTGTGGAAATTGTGGCGCCGCGAGTTGCAGTTCGTGATGATCTAGGAAGGTCTTATGCCACTGGGAAAAGAAAAGATGCCGTTGCACGGGTCTGGATAAAACCTGGTTCTGGTAAGATTGTTGTAAATGACAAGGAAATGAACGGATATTTCGCCAGACCAGTTCTACAGATGATACTAAAGCAGCCATTCCAAGTAGCAGGTGTTGAAGACCAGTTTGACGTAAAGGCGACGGTAAAGGGTGGCGGTCTTTCTGGTCAGGCTGGTGCAGTGAAGCATGGTATATCAAAGGCTTTACAATTGTATGATCCATCGCTAAGGGCAGCACTTAAGTCTGCTGGTTTTCTAACGCGCGATAGCCGCGTAGTAGAACGTAAAAAGTTCGGTAAGCGAAAAGCGCGTCGCTCTTTTCAATTCTCAAAGCGATAATTTACGCATTAAAAAATATAAACCAAACAATTGGCTGCATTTCTGCAGCCTTTTTTCAGATTTGGTTAATTATTGGTTTCAAGCGCGAATTTGATTTAAATCATATGGAGTTGTTTGGTAGATTTCGTTTACCCAGTTGCCGTAGAGCAAGTGAGCATGGCTTCTCCATCTATTTTTAGGATTACTTTGGGGGTCATCATTAGGATAATAATTTTGGGGAAGAACAATTTTTTCTCCTTCCTCTACATCTCTATCATATTCCTGTTTCAAGGTATCACTATCGTATTCAAAATGATTTAAAATATAGAGAGCATTATGTTTTTTATCCTCAATCAAGCATGGTCCAACTTCTGTACTCGCTAGCAGGGTTTTTAGGTTTTTAAATTTGTCTACTTCATTTTGACGAAGCTCCGTCCAACGGCTGACGGGGATAATAAAATCATCCGAGAAACCTCTCAAATATGGCGAGGATGGTTCTATATTCTCATGTCTGAAACAGCCAAATGCTTTTGCCGTAAGGTCATATTTTTTAATCTTATAGAAATGATACAGCATTGCCATTCCGCCCCAGCAAACGCCAAATACGGCGTGAACATTTGTTTGGGTCCATTCAAATATTTCTATTAATTCTTCCCAGTAAGACACTGATTCATAATCCAAATGCTCTATTGGGGCTCCAGTTATAATTAAGCCATCAAATTTTTCATGACTCGATTTTACATCTTTAAATGAGCGATAAAATGTTTGCATATGCTCTGCGGCTGTATTTTTTGTTTCATGAGTAGACATTTTTATAAGTGACAGTTCTATTTGCAACGGGGTGGCCCCAATAACTCGCGCGAACTGATTTTCAGTTTGTATTTTTTTCGGCATCAGATTTAATAGACCTATTTTGAGAGGTCGTATGTCTTGCCTATTTGCTTTAAAATCGTCCATAACCATGACGCCTTCATCCCTTAATACATTGAAGGCCGGTAAATCGGACGGAATTTTTATGGGCATTTAGATTTGCCTTCTGATTTTTTTTCTTTTACTTCAAACAGACTCATCTTTTACTTATTAGCTAATGAATTTTCAATTAATGAGTTGAATTGACTTGTACTTTTTACTTTTTCAATATCCTCAGCCTTAACCGTAATCCCCCATTTTGCCATTCTTTCGTAGCGCGGCTGACGGTGTGACAGAGCTTTAGCGTAAGTCCATCTTATAAATTCGTTTGGGTCTACTTTACCCTCGTCGATCTTCTTTAGGTTAATAAATTCTTCCCACTTTTTTGCTAAAAAGCTTTCCTCGTAGCACATAGGCTTGGGATTTTTATCAAACCTGTTTATCAGTGCTTCTGTATGGGCATCGGACCCTTTTATCCATACTAACAGGGTATTCTCTGATAAGTGGTTCATCACAGGATCATTAGGGTTATCGGGATTTACTACTTCACAAATTGATCCGCCACTATCGCAAATGAAGTTGTTATACTTGTATATTTCTTTAGAACGACTCGCGAAATAGCCAGTATCTAATAACGCGGCGACCTCTGCCTTTCGATGCTGTTCCTGTCGCTTCTGATACTCAGCTATAGGAATTCCTCCAAGTACAATATTCCCTGGCTTTCCAAGATAGTTTGATAGTGGGGCCAGATTGTCAAAAGTAATATTGGAGTTGATATAAATAGAGTCACTCTTAAGCAGTTCACCTAAATAAGGTGTCTTCATCGCCGCTAATTTGTAACTATCAGATATAAATTCCCCCATGTACCGTGTGCCAATACGATAATCTATTGAATAATGAAACCAATCTCCATCCTCTCTTAGAAGGTTTGAAATATATGTCTTACCAAGACCAGACATACCAAATAACAGCACTCTTTTACTTTTAGAATTTTTCCAATCTTTGGGATTAGTGTACAACATTATTTTAGACCTCAATTGTCTATGTTAGCTAAAGGTACAGAGGCTATTGGTCAATTCATAAAGCTAGTACCATCTAAACATTCCTATCAATCCTGCTACTGCATAAAAAATTTGTAAAAAAGCTACCCCCCAATGTTTATGGAGGTATGCCCATAAACCTATTGCCAATGCAGAAATTAATAGTAAAGAAAATGCTATAAACTCAAACCCAGTATTAGATGCCACAAGTAATGAGTAAATTATAGCGGTTAATACTCCGAACCATTCCAATATTTTACGTTTATCTATGTTTCTGAACATTTCAAAACTTTTACATTATCAACATTACACTAACTAATCAAAAATATACCTTCAGCATAGCCAGGTGTAACTCAGAAAAAAAAAACTTAAAAGGTGATTGATTATTATAAACTATATCATTCAGGCTCTTTAAATGACTCTTCAAATGCGTTCATAATCGGATAAGTAAAATAAGAAATTAAAGGACGCTGTCCAACCAATATATCTGCTGTTGCCAGCATTCCTTGTGACAAGATAAAATCTGCCGGCATATCAGTTCCTTCAAGGCCTTCTGTTTTGACCCTTCCTCTGTAAAATACACCCTTATCGCCAGCTAGTGATTGATTAAATGTGTCATTAGAAACATATATCAATTCACCGTCTAGACCTCCGAATTCTTGAAACGGCATAGCATCTAATTTTATGGAAACTTTCAAGCCGAGCTTCATATCAGGTATCTTATTGGGATCTATATCAACTTCAAGAAACAGAGGTTGATTAGACTGTACTAACGTAACAATAGCCTCACCTTCACTTACTATTCCACCTCTAGATACAGCCGGAATATCTAGCACTATTCCTTCAGCAGGGGAACGAACAATTATATTATCCACAAGTCGAGAAAGCTTAATTTTTTCTTGTTTTAGTTGGGTCAATTCTTCGTTCTTTGCGGTTATTTCAGCGTTTAATTTTGAAGTCCAACTTGCTATAAATGCTTGCTTGTCCGCAGTTTGGGTTGTTATTGCAGCCTCGAGTTTTATAATTGATGTCTTAGCATTAAATTGCGCCTTTTCAGCATTTAACACAGCATCTTTTGCCGACAGATAATCAAGTTCGAGCTTTGTAGTTGAGGCTTTTGAATTAAATTCGGATTTCTGTGCGTTTAAAAGCGTATCTCTTGACGTTAAATACTGTGATAAAGATACAATCTCTCGATCATAAAGGTCTTTCTGTACCGCGGCCTGTTTAGCCTTAATTTCTGTTTGCTTTGCTAAGATATCAGATAGTGTGCCAACCTGTCGGTCGTATAGTTCTTTTTTTGCCCTTGCTAATTCAGCCTTAATTTCTGTTTGTTTTTTAGAGATTTCTAGAAGCTCTTTTGACGACTGATACTCATTATGGGCCGTGTTTAGCTTAGCATCAAACGATTTAATCTTTTCAGAATATTCTAATACCTTTTTTAATAATGTGACACTATATAACTCATAAAATTTTTCAGAGTTATTTTGTAGATTTAACTTGTCAACTACCGCTTCATAAAAACTATCCAATTTAAGATTTGAGTTAAATTTCTCAATGTTATCTATCAACATTTGCTCCATGTGAAGCCCAACTAATGACTGATAGATATTATCAATTTTTTCTTGGTTCTTTTTTAAGTTTACTGTTACGACTGTATCATCTAAATAAGCTATGATCTGATCCTTAACTACTTTGTCACCTCGGCTCACTTCAACACTTTTTACGACAGAACTCGCACTAGCTTCCACAACGACATTCGGCGTTGCTGTCATAAACTCCCCACGCGCAGATATTGTAGTGTCCACCTGACTTAGGGACGCGAAAATTACGCTACCAATAAAAAATGTCAACAACGTAAGAACAACAGTTAAAAGAGGTTTCGAAGGTCCCTTCTCGTATATAGCGTCAGTGTCGTCTATTTCAAAATCAGTCGACGCTTTTTCCGTGAAGTTCTGAGTTGACGGTAAAACGTTATCAGCAGCTTCAGTACGCTCGTATTTTGCTACTACCTGGTTGGACTTTCGTAAATTTTCCGAAATGGTTTTCATAATCCTAATGGCGGCTTCTGGATTTTTACTTAAATAAGTTTTAAAAGATTCTGCGGTTACTTCTGTAACTACTGTATTTTCTTTCGCCCTAGCGCCAGCACTGCGAGGGTTCCCGTCAATAAGTGCCATTTCACCAAAAATAGTGGGCGCTACTAATTCAGCCAGCACTTGCTCACCATCAGCGCTGTGTTTAGTGATTTCAACAGTTCCTGATTTTATTACGTACGCATAGGCCGCACTCTCACCCTCTCTGAATATATACTCACTGTTTGCAAAAGATTTATCAGCCATTCATTTTCTCACAATAAGCCATCGAGTAAGGTTTGCTCTTGGTAGAGCGGACAGGTTTTTAAAAGTTCGTCATGGGTTCCTTGACCGACAACTGCACCCTTATCAAGTACTATAATTTGCTCAAAATGTGCAGTTGATCTGAGGTCGTGGGTTGCCATTATAACGGTTTTTAACTCTGATATTTTTCCGAAGTTTTCAAAGAAAGAAATTTGACCGGATTTATCCAAATTGGCAAGAGCCTCATCAAGTAATAGAATACGAGGTCCGGACATTAAGCCGCGTGCCAAAGCTAAGGTCACGCGATCGCCCTGCGATAATGGCATACCAAACTGATTGATTTCCGTTGAGATCCCTTCTGGTAATTGTTCCAGAACCTTCTGCAGGCCAGATATTTCAAGTATTTCCTGAAACTCTCGCTCACTAATTCCCGGCTGTACTTTTCGTAAATTTTCTTCGATAGTAGCTCCGAAGAATACAGGCTTGCCGTCTATCAACGTATTCTGGCTGCGATAATTATCTAGACTTAGATAACGAATATTCTGACCATCAATTTCCATTGAACCCGAATTTGGTCTTAAAAAACCTTGGCACAGACGCAAAAATGTAGTCTTTCCTGAACCTGAGGGCCCAACAACTGCTACTTTAGCCTTTGCTGAAATGTTTAAGTTTAGGCCGTCAAGGGCATTTGTATTTTCAAATTTAACAATCACGTCCTTACAAACTACTTCACCTTTAACGACCACTTCATTTCCAGATCCAACCCGCTCATTTGGACCATTCCAACTCTTACCTACTGAATCCAGTGTTGACTTAAAATTGTTCAAATCTGAAAAGAAAGTAAAAAATGAAGTAAATGGAGATACAAGTTTACCTCCAAGCATATTGCAGGAAATGATAGCTCCAGCCGACAACCCACTATTAAGCACAAGAAGCACACCAGTTGTAACGATCGCTACTGTCATGAGTTGCGTCAGTGTTGCATTTACATTTGTGATAATCATGTTTGAAATTTGACCTTGTACGCTCTGGCGTATACTCCTCGATGAAACTTTCCGCCATTCTCTCCGTTGTGAAGCTTCCAGCGAAAATGCCTTAATCGTCTCTACGCCGGCGATACTGGATTGAATTACCCTACGTTTAGAGGCTTCTAATGGCCCTGTGATCTTTCCAGCTTCTTTTTGACGCCATCTGCCAAAAAGGGTAATAGCACCGATGGTCATAGAAAAGAACGTTACTATAAGAGCGAGAACGGGGCTATAACCGAAAAGGACAGGGAGGAATACTATAATTGTAGTAGCATCAAAGATTGTTTTAAGAACTTGAGTTGAAATAAAGCTTTTAATTTTACCAGATGCCTGAAGTAGCGCCTCGAACTCAGAACTTGATCCAGTTTGGAAAGTGGCAGCCGGCATTGCCATGACTTTGTCAAAAATATCACCGGATAATCGTGCTTCAATTGATGTGGAAATAAAGTTTATTACGTAGTCACGGACATAACCTAGTACGCCATTAAAAATGAGCGCCGCACATACACCCATAACCAAAATATATAACGTTGAAACTGCTCCAAAATTTAAAACTTTATCGAGAGATATTTGGATAAAAACGATAGGAGCTAGTCCCAAAATAGCAGTTAAAATAGCCGCAATGAATGTTAATGCCAGCAAGCCTTTGAAACGGTACAGTTCCGGAATAAACCAGGTCCAGTCAAAAATACGGTCCTGGGATGCTATGCCCGTTTCACTTGAGATAAGATACACAGATCCAGCCCAAGAGCGCTTGAATTCCGTCTCAGTTTCAACATTAATTTTGTTTGTCGGATCCAAAGGATCAATTGATTGAAACTCAACTACATTTTTTGCATTAGACTTACAGCTTATTAATATTCGGGCTGATCCATCGCGCAAAAGTGCGACGCACGGGAAATAGTAGGAACGCTCAATCAAAGTTTTTAAACTTGGTTTCAGACGCTGAACCTTTACACCCTGTTCCTTAAGGGTACTTTTTAATTCTTTCTCAGACTTAATTTGACCTTGTGATATCTTTTTCTCTAGTTGCTCGACGGTAATTCTAACACCAAACTGTCTGGACAATGCTATGGCGCTTAGAGAAAGAGATCTTAGTGTTTTTGAGTTCATTGGACAAACTCATTGTGATTAAATGGTTTTAATTTATGGATTACATTTTGCATATAAAGTTCCAAAAAAAATACAATATTTAAGATTTGCTGTATTTTCCTTTCACTTTCATAATCTCCATAAAAACTTTTTCTGAAACATTACTTGCGACTGTATCGCTTAACATATTGATCTTATTGACTGACGCCCCATAACTTTCAGACCACAAGGTTTTTCCACCAGGTGCTTTTAAAAGGACATCTACTGAAAAGTTTACATTAGTATTTGAAACAGAACCAATGAGCTGATAATCTGCATCACTTGGAGTTTTTTGAACAGTAGAGTCTATCCAGTCTTTTTCATTGAGATATTTTTCAAGGTGATCTGTTACATCCCTGCAAAAATCAGATACAAATTGAGACTTAGCATCAAATGGTTTTATTGAAATAAGCGGATCCTCATTTTCCCGTTTCATGCCCTTAGACCCTAAATTTAATCTACCAGTGCTCCAAACTTCGACAGGCGTACCGATGTTTTTTAAAGTTTGCTTTCCACAGTTATTAAACAAACGGGCTTTATTTTCGTCCAAACATAAGTAAGTAGAATTTGAAATGGCAACCTCATTATTTTCGGCAATGGACTCTAGACGTGCGGCGATGTTAACAGTCGCTCCATAAACATCCGGTGGCGGACCTTCTTCATGCTCAACATCACCAAGATGTATCCCTATCCTGAGGCTTAATTTTCCTTGTTTCTTGGATAGTGTCTGCCATGCTAGAGCACAATCAACGGCATTAGAAGCACTTTTAAATTCAATTAGCCATCCGTCTCCCAACGACTTAATCATGTTACCCTGATATTTAGCAAGTGTGGGTTTGATGATGTCTTTTTGAAATTCTCTTATTAGATTTAATGTTCCAGTTTCATCATCAGTCATCATTTTAGAATATCCAACGACATCTGATAAAAATATAACGCCAAGACTTCTCATGATTTTTCCCTTGATACTGTTTAAATTTTTAGGCGATTATGCATCTCTAATCATTATTAAAAAAAAGCTTAAACAAGAACAACAAAATAAACAATAAAACTGATCATAAACAAATGGTTTATCTACTGAATTACCGAAACTTTGAGTAGACTGTCCACAAATTTTTAGTTATCGCTACCAATATTTTGATTTATAGCTATATTCTTAATAACAGCAGGGTAGAGA
>LULK01000505.1_pt1 | contig 16918 bp, 15 predicted proteins | sample 728181 | NCBI WGS metagenome assembly LULK01 (sample SAMN03860291, study PRJNA289734) | marine metagenome | biome: seawater column; feature: ocean; material: water; isolation source: Red Sea water column Station 169 - depth 10m | place: Saudi Arabia: Red Sea | collected 2011-10-15 | depth 10 m | reverse complement strand
ATCCAATATTAGATAACATAAATCACGAAAAGATTGAAATTAATGAATTGTTAAAGGGAAAAATTATTTCGATTTTTCCTGGCAGTAGATTGTCAGAATTAAAATCACATGTTCCTATACTTATTCATTTTATAAAAAAAATGAATGAAGAAAAAATTAATTATAATTATATTTTTCATGCAACTGAAAATTCAAAGAATTATTTATCACAAATTATAAAAAATAATAATACAAATTTTAAAGGAGTTGGACAACCACTAAGAATATGCCTTACAGGATCAAAGTTTGGACCAGGCATATATGATATATTGTGTTCTCTTGGTAAAGAGGAAGTGTCTAAAAGATTATCTCAAATAAGATAACAAAACATTGGAAGCTTCATTGCTTGATGAGGTGTTTGATCTTAATTCTTTAATAGTTTTATTAACTTGTTTTAATTGTTCATTTATAAGATCAGGTTTTTTTAATAAATAATTAACGTGAGTTACATTCCTTTTGTAAAAGTTCAGGGATAATTTCTTTATTATTAATAATATTTATCATGTTTGCATATTTTATTTTTAAAAATAACTTAGCAATAAAGAAATTTAAAAAATTCATTTTATAAATTATTATTGATGGTACACCGTATTTACAAACCTCAAGTGAAACTGTTCCAGATTTAACAATTGCAAAAATAGATTTTTTAATTGTAGCAATTTTTATATTTTCATTTGAAATAAGATCAACATTTTCTAAATTATTTTTTTTAATTGTTATCTAATATTGGGTGACCAACAAATGTATTTTTTAGTTTTTCCCTATCGAAATATTTCTTTTCAAAATCAAATAATAAAAGAATGTGATCTAAGAACCTTTTCATTTTTTTAACCCTACCTTCTCTCCATGCCCAAACTTTAGGTGCAATAAAATGAATAGTTTTGATATCTGGTTTTTTTAATTTAATTATTTTTGAAACGCGAAGAGTAAAATCGGGACTATCAACACTAAATAAAATATCAGGACTGAAATCTATAATTTTTTTTACTGTTTCGTTTATTTTACTTTTTATTTTAAAAATATTAAATAATATGTCTGTAAAGGCTATGTAAGTAATATCCTTTTGATCATATATTGACTTAATACCTATAGAATTTAAATGTTGACCTCCAACAGATAAATATTCAACATCTATTTCAGATTTATTTAATTCTTTAATAACTTCAGCAGCTAATTTATCGCCTGATGGTTCGCCAGTTAAAATAAAAATCTTTTTCATTTAGCCATTACAAAAATATTGTTTTTATTAGCGAATTGAAGTCCTTTGCGTTTATCTAAAAATATATTTTGACCTGCTTTAACTACAATTCCTTTAATATTTGCTTTTTTACAATCTTTTAGTGTATCTAGACCAAAGGTTGGTAAATCAACACGCAAGTCTTGCTTTGATTTAGGCATCTTTATTAAGAGTTTATTCTTTAGATTATTGTTTCTAATCGATTTTAACATATCCTTTGTACCTTTTCTTTTTTCAATAGAAATAATCTTCTGATTATTGATTACCAATGCTTGAACATGATTAAATGAATTTGATCTATTTAATATTTCAATACCTTTTTTCATTATTAATTTATCAGTCATACTAGGTTTCAATTTTGTGTAACATCCTTTGCTCAGTGTTAATTCTGGGTTAAATGTGTTTAATTTAATAACTTTTATTTTATTTTCTGATAAAATTTTAATCAATTCTTTTAATATTGCCGCATCTCCTAATTTAGATGCCTTTATAATTCTAGGGATGTAGTAAAAACCTTTGAGATCTAATTTTAATTTAGAAATTCTAGGTTTAATAATATTGCCTGCAAATAAAACTTTATTACATTTTTTTGATTTAATTAATTCTAAAATTTTACCAAATTTTCCAATATTAATAAAATAACTGTTCCTATCTTTTTTAAATTTATTATTTTTTGATAAATCTATAATAAAATATTTAATATTCTTTTTTTTTAAACTTTTTAAAATTTCTAATGGTAGTTTTTTTTCCCCTAAAAATAATCCGATCATTTAATATTTTCTGGAAGAGATATCGGTCTTTTTTTATCCGAATTTATAAAATTAATTATGATTTTGACATATTTATTTTCTTTTATCTCAGCATTTAAATTTTCGATATTAGATCTAAAATTTTGATTACAAAATACAATATCATAAAATTTTTGTAATATTTTAATATCTTCATTTGAAATTTTTGCTCTTCTAAGTCCTATAAGATTAAGTCCAACTAAATTGTTTCTATTTCCTAATGATAAACCATATGGAATTACATCACTTAGAACACCAGTCATTCCACCTACCATTGCTAAGTTACCAATTCTTGAAAATTGATGTATAGCGCAACTACCTCCAACTATTGCATTATTTTCTATTGTAACATGACCACCAACTTGAACATTATTTGCTAAAACTATATTATCTCCAAGATTACAATCATGTGCCACATGACAATAAACCATTAATAAATTATTATTACCCAATTTAGTAATTGTGCCTCCTTGAGATGTGCCTGGATTAATGTTCACATATTCTCTAAGTTTATTATTATCGCCAATAATAATAGAATTTTTTTCACCCTTATATTTTAAATCTTGTGGAGGCGTACCTATTGACACAAAAGGGAAAATCTCATTATTTTTTCCAATTTTTGTATTACCTTTAATATTTATGTGAGAATGTAATTTTGTATTTGAACCTAATTCAACTCCTGAACCTATTACACAATGTGGGCCGATTACAACATTATTAGAAATTTTAGCATTTGGATCTATTATTGATGATGGATGTATCACATTTAAATAATAACAAATTATTTTCTAAATTCTTATCAAGAATTGCTACTGATTATTTCTTTCTATCAACGATAGTTGCTGCCCACTGAGCATCGGCCATTTTTTTTCCATCAACTATAGCTTCACCTTTATATTTCCATACTCTTCCATGAGATCTTACTGCCTCAATATTTAATTCTAATTTGCAATCAGGTATTACTGGATTTCTAAATCGTGCTTTATCGACAGTCATTAAAAATACTAATTTATTTTCATAAGTTTTTTTATCAATTCCTGCAGCAGTGAGAGCTGCAGCTGCTTGGCCAAATGCTTCAACAATTAGCACACCCGGCATAACTGGTTCGCCCGGAAAATGGCCTTGTACAAAAAAACTATTTTTTTTTACGTTAATTATTGCAGTGGCTGATTTAAGTTTTTTAATATTGATTAATTCATCTATTAACAACATAGGTTCTCTATGGGGAAGTAGATCTTTAATCTGATTTTTATTTAAATTATCTGTCATTTATTTTCTTTTAAAAAATTTCTTATATCCTTAGCAGGATATCCCATGACTTTAGAATTGTCTGGAATATTTTTTACAACTCCACTACCACCACCTATTTGAACATTATTTCCAATTTTTAAATGTCCTGATATACCAGCCTGTCCTCCAATTAAGACTTTATTTCCAATTGTAGAACTACCTGCAAAACCTACTTGTCCCGTTATAATACAATTACTACCAATATTTACATTGTGGGCAATATGTACCTGATTATCAATAAATGTATTTTTACCAATAATAGTATTTGATAAAGAACCTCTATCGATGGTATTATTGCAACCTATTTCCACATTATCATCAATTATAACCATGCCAATGTGTGGATATCTCGTATTTTTATTTTTTTCAGGAAAAAAACCAAATCCTTTTTTTCCTATTACTGCTCCATCTAAAACTCTTACATTATCACCAATAATAGTATTTTTTATAATCACATTATTTCCAATTATACATTTTGATCCAATAATTACATTAGATTCTATAATAGAATTATGCCCAATAAGAGTATTTTTTCCAATCTTAACATTTTTTCCAATAAGAACATTTTGACCAAATTTAATTTTTTTAAATTTTTTTTTGTCAGGAAATGTAACATTATAATCCACAGCATCATTAAGTGAGTCAGGATAGAAAAGTTTAGTAACTGCATAAACTGATTTAAGAACATTATTAACAATTATTGGAATACAAAAATCTTTAATTTTGTCAAAATGCATTTTATTTGAAATTATGTACTTAGCTTTAGATTTCTTTAAAACTTCTAAATATTTTAAATTATTTATAAAAGAAATATCATTTACTGAAGCCGTTGTTAGATCGGCTATACTATTAATTTTTATTTTTTTTTTTATGTTTTTTTTTCCTAATATTTTCAATATATCAGATAAATATATATATTTTTGTTTTAAAAAAAATGTGTTTTTGTTTTTCATTAATTAGATTTTTTTGTTTCTTTGTTAAAGATTTCTAATATTTGTGCTGTTATATCTAAAGTTTTCACTCCAACCAAAATATTTTTTTTTTCAATTACTAATTTAATATTATTAATTTCAACATAATTAGTCAGTAGAGGGTTTAAAATTTCTAAAATTTTCTTTGAATAAATTCTTTTTTCTTTTATCAAATCTTCATTTAATGCTTTTCTTAAAATTTGATATTCTTTAACATCATTATTTAGTTCATTTACCATTTGATTGATTTCTTCTTTTTTTAAAATATTTTTTTTATTTTTAATTTCAATTTCTTTTTCTTTAATATTAGTTTCAGAATTGCTTAATTTTGACTTTATTTCTTTTAATTTTTGGTCAATTTTTTTTTTATACTGCACACCTAGATTAGACTTATCAATTATATACTGAACATCTAAATAAGCTATATTAATATTGGAATGTGATATATTCGAAAAAAATAAATTCAATATTAAAAAGATTAATATTTTTTTCATTTAAAAAGAAGTGCCAATTTGAAATCGGAATTTTTCTGTAACATCTGAGTCAGCCTCACTCAATGGTATTGCATAAGAAAAACTCAAGGGACCTATTCCACTGAACCAATTGATTGCTATTCCTGTTGAGGATCTAATTTTACTAGAATCTAGACTACTATTATAGTCAACTTCCCAAACGTTTGCCATATCTATAAAAAAATTAAGATCTATATTTTCTTTTTCAAAAATTACATTTGGGAATGTGGAACTTAAATTTAATGCAGTAGCGTAATTTCCACCTATATATTGTGTACCATCCTTAGGTCCAATTTTACCTGATTCAAAACCTCTTAGACGCCTACTTGGTACAAAAACTCTTTTTGATATTCTCACATTATCTTCTAATGAGTTTATAGTTTTGAGAAAATAACTTGCTGAGAATACCATGTTATCTCCAAGCGAATGATATATTGAGCCAGTTAGACTATTTTCTATCGCTAAATCATCTGAATATATAGGTAATGTTTGAGAAAAATTATTTATATATCCGTCGGTAGGTTGAAAATCTTGGTTTAATTTGTTTAGTTTAATTGAATACTTTAATAAATTTTCAATATAATTTCCTTCTTGTTTTTTTACAATACTTGTAGCCGAGTCAGTTGTTACTAAATCTTCGTAAAAATTGGAGATATCTAAGTTTATAAACAAATTATCCATTTGCTCAAATTCAGTACCAATTGAAAATCCAGTTCTATTAGTTTTATATCCTGATGTTGACATAAAATCATCTGTAGAACTTTCTAGTGATGTTTTAATAGACTTATCACTATTATTATAATTCGGATTTAAAATAGAAAACTTACCTTTAATAGAGTCTTCAGTTAAATTTAAATTTGTATCAAGTTTTATACCAAGCCCTAGATAATTATTTTCTTTAAGTCCAGCAGTTAATGATGAGCCAGTAGTACCTGTACCTGCTCCGGCAAAAATTTCTCCTGTGGCTTTTTCTTCAACAGTTATATCAATAATTTTATTTAAATTATCTTTATTTTGAGTTTTATATTCAACTGTTTTAAATATGTTTTTAGCTTTAACTTTTTGAATAGACTTATTAAATAACACTTCATTAAATGCATCACCTTCGTCAACAATAAGAGAATTTCTTATAACTTTTTCATCAGTGATAAAATTTCCAAAAATGTTGATCCTTTCAACAAATGTTTTATCAAGGTCATCAAAATTAATTATAATATCAATTTTACTATCATCAATTGTCTTTTCTTCATAAGTAGCATTAACAAATGTAAATTCATTTCTTAATATAAATTCATTTAATTCATTGACTAAATTATTTACAACTTTTTTTGAATATTTTTTACCCTTTAAATCATTGAATTTATCTTGAAACTTAGAAACGCTTTCGATTGGATAATCATTATTATTTATTATTTCAAAATTATTAAAAAAAAATTTATTTCCTGCTTTTATATTAAAAGTAAGTTCAAATTGTTTTTCATCTGTAATAATTCCAGTTGTAGATTTGACAACAGCATTATAATAACCTCTATTTAAGTAATAATTTTCTAGCCTAGATACATCTGCTGATATTCTGTTTGTATCTAAAAACTTATTATTGGTTAAGAATTTCCAAAATTTACTCTCTTCTGATATAATAACATTCCTAAGACTATTATCGCGAAATTTTTTATCACCGATGAAATTAATTTTTTTTATTTTGGCAATTTCTCCTAATTCAACGTCATAGGTTAAATTTACAGTATTATTTGTATTATCTTTTATTGATGTTTTAATATCAACAAAATAATAACCGTTGGATTTTAAAATATTTTTTATTAGTAAAACTTGATCATTAATTTTATTTTCTACAAAAGGGTATTTTTCGATTTTTAAAGTAACTTCTTTTATTTTTTCGTTAATTCTACTACTTTTTATACCATTTATTGTTACGGATTGAATTATTGGATTTTCTTCAACCTTAATATTCAATAAACCACTATCAAATGAGATCGAAATTTCTTTAAAATAATCTGTATAATAAAGATTTTTCAAAGCTTCATTTAAAATATCATTATTTGCATCATCACCAATATTTAAATTGGAAAACATAATTATTGTTTGATTAGAAACTCTATTATTACCCTCAACTTTAAAATCTTTAATTACGTCAGCTATAGAAGTTTGTGTAAAAATTAATTTTAGAATAAAAATAATTGATATTTTTTTTACATAAAAAAATTTATTTTTCATAATATATAATATTTTTATTAAGATAATTCTTAGTAAGAATAATCATATTTTTTATATCATAAATATTTTTAGGTTTTAATTTATAATATTTCTTAAAATAAGGGTTTTTAATAATATTTATAAGATTTTTTTGGATAGAAATGTAATTAATTTCACTATTTAAATACTTGTTAACTAAAGTATCATTTATAGTTATTAATATAGTCTCAAAATAAGATGTTCTCTCAGGTATTAAATTCATAATAGAGAGCACTGGGAATTTTTTTATATTTGGTTTTTCGAAATTCAGTTTATTTAATTTCAAATAATTACTTTTATTTAAAATATTTTTTTTTTTATTTTTAATATCTAAAGCATTTGCTATTGGTATAGACATTTTGGGATCATGTGCTAATAACTTAATTAAATTTCCTTGGTAGAAAACTATAGCATGAACAAATGATTTGGGATGTATCAAAATTTTCAAATTTTGCTTTTTTAAATTAAAAATTTTAATAGCTTCAATAAATTCAAAAACTTTATTCATCATTGTAGCAGAATCAATTGATATTTTTTTTCCCATTTTCCAATTTGGGTGGTTTAAAGCATATTTTGGTTTTATATTTTTTATTTCTTTAGTTTTTTTTTTTAAAAAAGGTCCACCTGAGGCAGTTAATATAATTTTATTTATTTCACTATAATTTTCATTTTTAATTAATTTCCATATAGAAAAATGTTCAGAATCAATTGGTATAAAATTAACTTTATGTTTAATAAGTTTTTTTTTTATTAAATGCCAGCCACAAATAATTGACTCTTTATTAGCAATTAAAATATTTTGTGTAAATGGTATTACATCTAGAGTAGGTAATAGACCATCGATACCTGATATTGAATTAACACAATAGTTGACTTTTTTTTTTAAAATTTTCTTTAGATTAATTAACCCTAAATATATCTTTATTTTATTTTTATTAAATGATGACTTATATTTTTTGTATTGAACTTCATCTTCAATAATTACATTTTTTACTTTAAATGAAATAGCCTGATTAAGTAATTTTTTTGCATTTTTATCAGTTGTTAGCAGACTTATTTTAAAATTTTGTTTTTTAATTACAGATAAAGTTGTTGTACCTATAGACCCTGTCGAGCCTAAGATTATTATTTCTTTATTCATATAATTTTAAATATAAAAAAACCAAAAGGTAAGGCAAATATTAAACCATCGAATCTGTCTAAGATACCACCATGTCCTGGCAATATGTCACCTGTATCCTTAACCTTAGCATTTCTTTTTATATATGAAATAAAAATATCTCCTAATTGTGACACACTAGAAATAATTAACGACATTAAAATAATCTTTTCAATGTCTAAATAATTTATAAAAAAAATAATTGTAAATATTAAAGACAAAATAAAAGAGCCTATTAGACCTGAATAGGTTTTATTTGGACTTATTTTTGTTAATTTTTTTCCTCTAAAAATTTTACCAAAAATATATCCACCAATATCTGTAAAAACACAGGTTGTTAATATAAAATATAATAATATTAATTCTGATGAATTATTATTCAAAAATGTAACAAAAATTTGGATATTAAAATATGCTATGTATATTATCGATAGCAAAGTTAATAAATATAATTTGAATTTTTTGTTCTTTTTAAAGTTTCTTTTTAATAGAAAATAACACTCATAAATTATTTGGAAGAAACATATAATTAGAAAAATAGCTAATACGTAAATATTTATTATGGATAAGAAAAGCAAAGAAATCAATACTATTGATGTAAATAATCTTTTAATTAATTCTGACATTTAATCCACCAAAGTTTCTATTTATTTTTTTAAATTTATTTATGATTTTAGTGAAATCTTTTTTTGTAAAATCGGGCCACATTTTTTTAATGAAAAAGATTTCAGTATAAATCATTTGCCATATTAAAAAATTACTTATTCTATTTGTATTACCAGTTCTTATTAAAATTTCGGGATCAGGAACGCCATAAGTATATAAATTTTTTTCTATATTCTTTTCATTAATATTTAATTCTTTTTGAATTAATTTTTTTACTGATCCTATTATTTCTTGTTTCGACCCATAATTTAAAGCCATATTAATTTGTATTGTCTTATTATTTTTTGTTAACTTTTCTACATTATTAAGTTTTAACTTAAGTTCTTTGGGAAATTGTTTTAAATTTCCTATAACTTTAATCTTAATGTCTCGCTTTAAAAGATTTTTTATTTCTTTACTTATGTATGAACTTAATAGTTTTAATAAATAATTAATTTCATTTATCGGTCTTTTCCAATTCTCTGTAGAAAAAACGTATAATGTTAAATATTTTACTTTTTGTTCAATTGCGGCATCTATGACTTTTTCAACTGCCAATAAACCTTTTTTGTGACCGTAATTTCTAGAATTTTTTTTTGCAATTCCCCATCTACCATTGCCATCCATTATTATGGCTATGTGTTTTGGTGAGGTCATATAGTCATTATTTCTTTTTCTTTTGATAAAACTTTTTCGTCAATATTTTTTATATTTTTATCTGTAAAATTTTGAATAATTTTTTCGTAATTTTTTTCTTCATCTTCAGAAATATCCTTATTTTTTAAAAGTTTTTTCAAGTCATCATTAGCATCTCTTCTAATATTTCTTATAGAAACTTTGCATTTTTCACCCATGGATTTTACAATTTTCTTAATTTCATTTCTCCGCTCTTCACTTAAATCTGGAATAGGCAATCTTATTAATTGACCATCAATCTGCGGGTTAAGTCCTAATTCAGATTTTTTTAATGCAGAGTCTATTAAATTTACATTACTTATATCCCAAACTTGAACGTTAATAGTTCTTGGTTCAGGAGTAGTTATTGTTCCAAGTTGATTTATTGGCATCTTTTGGCCATAAACATCTACTTTAACCAAATCCAACATATTTGCATTTGCCCTACCAGTTCGTAGAGATGCTAATTCTTTTGAAAACACTTCAAGAGATTTAGTCATTTTCTCATTATAGAAGCCTTCTTTAAACATTAATCACCTATTTTTAATCTTATAAACTCTTTAATCTTTAAATCTGGTATATTCATTTCTGATATAATTTCCTTTACTTTTTTTTTTGGTTCCATGACCCAGTCCTGAGTCATCAAGCTATTATCTTCTTTAAACTTATTTATTTTTCCTAAACTAATTTTTTTTGCAATTTCTTCTGGTTTGCCAGAGTTTTTTAATTCTTCTGATATTAATTCTTGTTCTTTCTCAATAATTTCTTTTTTAATTTCATCAGTATTAAGTGCTAAAGGATTAGATGCCGCGATATGCATTGATAATTGTTTACCAAATGAATTAAGTTGATCACTTTTTTCACTTGTTTCTAAAGAAACTACTACTCCTAACTTTGAAACATTGTCAGTTATAACAGAATGTTGATATATAAAATTCTTAGAGTTTTTATGTTCGATTGTTTTTGCATTACCAATTGTGATTTTTTCCCCAATCTTTGATATTAAATCAACAAGATTATCATGAACACTTTTATTATTTTGCATTACTGAGTTATTTAATTCTTCTAAATTTGAAGAACAATTATTGTTTAGTACGCTTAACTCTTTTACAAAATTTATAAATTCGCTATTTTTTGCAACAAAATCTGTTTCACAATTAACTTCGACTAAAGACGTTTTATTAACATCTCCACTTATTACAATAACTCCTTCGCTTGCATTCCTAGACATTTTCTTTGATGCTTTAGCAATGCCTTTAATTCTCAAAATTTCAGAAGCTTTATCAAGATTACCATTTGATTCCTTTAATGCCGCATTACAATCTTTAAAACCTGCGCCAGTGGATTGTCTTAGCTTTTTAACTTTATCTATATCCGTCATCAGTATATTTATTTCTAATTTAATTTATTATCGGATTTTTTTTCAGTTAGATTTTTATTTGCTGACTTTTTTTCGATATTTTGAGCATCTAAATTATTTGTTGATATATAAGTTTTTGCATCGTTTATAGTGTCTTTCATAAGACTGCAATATAGATCTATAGACCTTCTTGCGTCATCATTTCCTGGTATAGGAAAATCGATACCCTCTGGATCAGAATTTGTATCTAATATTGCAATTATAGGTATGCCTAATTTAATAGACTCTTTAATAGCTAAAGATTCATAATTTGTGTCAATAATAAATACTAAATCTGGAACTTTTTTCATATTCATAATACCTCCTAAGGATCTTTGTAATTTGTCTCTTAGACCACTCATTTTAAGTAATTCTTTTTTTGTAAAACCCCTATTTTCAGAAGATAAGTCTTGATTAATTTTATTTAATTTTTTTATTGAATTTGAGATTGTGCCCCAATTAGTCAACATACCACCTAACCATCTATAATTAACAAAATATTGATCTGTATCTTTAGCAAGCTGTGCAATTGCTTCAGAGGCTTGTTTTTTTGTAGATATAAATAATATTTTTCCACCTTCTGATATGGTTTTATGGACTTTTTCTAATGCTGAACTAGTCAATTCTAAAGTTTGAGTAAGGTCAATTATATGAATGGAGTCTCTTTTACCAAAAATATATTTCTTCATTTTAGGATTCCATCTTAAGGTTTTATGACCAAGATGAACTCCTGCTTCTAATAACTGTTCAATTGTTAATTTAGGTATTTTCATTTTTCTTTCCCGGTTCTACCACCACAATTATTGCCCAAAAGGGACCGGAGGTATAAAACCACTAATTGTGTGCGTGTTAATTTGAAAGATAAATACAAAAAAAATAATAAAAAACAACCTTTTTTTAATCAATTACTACATTTTCAAGCAAATTTAGCGAATTTAGTACCTGATTATTAACTTTTCTTTTATCTTTGAGCTGAAATTTATGAATTTTATTATCTTTATCTAATAGAATATCAACATCAGTTTTTCCATCTTTTACATTAAGATTTTTTATTTTTTTAAATTCTTCAATATTGTTAAATTTAAAAGTGATATTTGTCAGTTGTTTATTTGTTAATTCTTTTAATGAAATCATTTTTTTTACATTAATTCTTCTTTGAGATTTATCATCATCAACATAATTTTTTATTAAAGTAATCATTAGAGAATTTCCTTCAAATAAACTTTCTCTATTTGATTCAAAAATATCTGAAAAGATAAATAACTCAAATACATTTGATATATCTGAAAACTTTACTATCGCATAGGAGTTACCCTTTTGAGTTTTTTTTTCTTGCACTTTTAATACGGTACAAGCAATATTTGAGCTTAAAATGTCAATATTGTTATCAAAATCATCATAATTAACAATATTATAATGTTTATAAATTGATTTGTATTGATTTAATGGATGGTCAGAAATATAAAATCCTAAAGTTTCAAATTCTTTAGTAAGTTTGATATCTAATTCCCAATCATCTACATTTTCTATAATATTAATATTATCGTTTTCGTACTCTTCAAAGAGATTATTTTGATTTAACAATTTATTTTCATGTATATTTTTTGACTTTAGTATTAAATTTGGAATTGAATTAAATAATGATTGTCTATTATTGTTGAATTCATCAAAACATCCTGCTTGAACCAAGCCTTCTAATTGTAATTTATTTATATCCTTTGGATTTATTCTATTTATAAAATCCGAAAGATTTTTAAATACTCCATTAGAAACTCTTTCTTTAACTATATTTGAAATAGCTTCAAATCCAACATTTTTAATAGCACCTAATGCATAATAAAAATTCTCACCATCAGACGAGAAATCTGCAAAAGATTTATTCAAGTCAGGTCTAATGATTTTAATTTTAAGTCTTTTTAATTCTTCATAAAACTCACTCAATTTTTTTTGATTAGATAATTCCATTGACATAGATGCTACAAAAAATTCATGAGGATAATAGGTTTTTAGGAACGCGGTTTGATAAGCAATAACAGCATATGCTGCTGCGTGACTTTTATTAAATCCATATTCTGCGAAAGGTTCGATTTTTAAAAATATACCTACGGCTATATCTTTGCTAATTCCATTTTTATATGCTCCATCCACAAATCTTTGCTTTTGTTTTTCAAGTTCTGCTCTCTTTTTCTTTCCCATAGCTCTTCTCAAAATATCTGCCTCTCCTGCTGTAAATCCAGAAAGAGTCTCGGGTTCTCTTTTTCCATGTTTACATTCATTATAAATTGGAATATTGCTCATTGGACCTGGTCTATATAAAGCTACTAGAGCAATAATATCTTCCAATCTATTAGGTTTCATGTTTAAGAGAGCATCTTTCATCCCAGAACTTTCAAGTTGAAACAGGCCAACGGTTTTACCGCTTGATAATAATTCATATACTTTTTGGTCTTCATAATTAATTTTTTCAATATTAAATTCAGGTTTATTTTTTTTAATTAATTTTTGGGCTTTATCGATAACTGTTAATGTCTTTAACCCTAGAAAATCAAACTTAATTAGACCAGCGTTTTCTGCTGAATACATATCAAATTGAGTTGAAGGTAGTAATAAATCTGCAGAATTATCTTTGTATAATGGTACTGTGTCGGTTAACTTTTTATCTGCGATAACTACTCCAGCTGCATGAGTGGCAACGTTTCGATTTAAACCCTCTAATTTAAGAGATAGGTTAATTAAACGATCAACTCTTTTATCCTCTTTAATTAATTTTTGGAGTCTGGGCTCAACATTTATACACTCTTGTAAAGACATTGGTCTAGATGGATCGAATGGGATCATTTTACAAATACTATCAACAAAACCATATGGTAAGCCTAGAACTCTACCAACATCTCGAATTACCATTCTTGCTTTGAGCTTACCAAAAGTAATAATATGAGCTACACTATCTTTATATTTTGTAGTTAAGTATTCAAAAACTAAATCTCTTTTTTCCTCACAAAAATCTATATCAAAATCAGGCATTGAAATTCTATCAGGATTAAGAAATCTTTCAAAAATAAGATTGAACTTAATTGGATCTATATCGGTTATGGATAAACACCAAGCAACTAAAGAACCTGCGCCAGATCCTCTACCTGGTCCGACAGGAATTTTATTTTTTTTTGCCCACTTGATATAATCTGAAACAATTAAGAAATAACCAGAATAATTCATTTCAACTATTATTCCTATTTCATGATCTAGTCTTTTTTTATATTCTAAATATTTTTCATCTTTATCAATATATGAGTGATCGATATCAAAAATTAATTTAAATTTTTCTTTAAGCCCTTCAATAGACAAATTTCTCAACGTATCATTTGAATCTTCTTCGGACGATAAAATACTTGGCAAAATAGGCTTAGAAAAATTTGGCTTAAAAGAACATTTATATGGTAAATTAAAATTATTTTCTAATGCCTCAGGTAAATCACTAAAAAGCTTAATCATCTCTTCGGATGATTTAAAATAATGTTGATTGGTGAGTTTTGTTCTATTTGAATCATTCACATAAGTTTTTTCACCAATACACATTAGCGCATCATGTGCTTCGAACATATCTTTATCTAAATAATAAACTTCATTTGAAGCAATAATTGGCAATTCTAACTTTTCTGAAATTTTAAGATTGAATTTTTCGAAGTCTTTCTCGTTAATATCATTATGTCTTTGAATTTCTATGTAGATATTATCTTCAAATTTTTCTTTTAACTTAATTAATAATTCTTCAATTTCATTAAATAAACCTTTGTTAAAAAGTGAACCAAAGAAACATCTAATTGATCCTGTTAAAACTATAATACCATCTGAGTTGATTATTAAATCCTCTATTTCACAATGTGGAGCAGTAATTTCTGAATTTTCCAAATAAGATTTTGATGAAAGTTTTATAATATTTTTATATCCATGATAATTTTTAGCTATTATAGGTATCAGACCTCTAAATTCTTTATATTTAAATAATATCTGTGTTCCGATGATAGGCTGCGTACCTACAGACGATAAATTTTCTGAAAATTCTAATGCACCTGACAAATTGTATGTATCTGACAAACCTATTGATTTTATTTTATATATCTATTGTGGGTTGCAAAAATTATAATTCTATTTTTTTCTTTTAGATTAAAGAGGATTTTAAATATTTGTTTAGCATTATCAAAATCTAAACTTCCAGTAGGTTCATCAGCTAAAATAATATTTGGTTCATTAATTAGTGCTCTAGCAATTGCTATTCTTTGATTTTCGCCACCAGAGAGTTCTGATGGATAATGATTTAATCTTGAGGTTAAATCAAATTTTTTAATCAATTTTTTTGCTAATTCCGTTGATTTAGATTTATTATTAGAAATTAACAAATTTGGCAGTATTACATTTTCAAGTGCTGTAAAGTCGGGTAATAAATTTTTTTCTTGATAAATTATGCCAATATTTTTTGATCTTACATGATCATTCACAATTGAGCTATTAGTATCAATTTTTTTTTTGTTAAATTCAATAAAACCTGACGAAGGGATGTCAATAAATGACAATAAATTTAATAATGTTGATTTACCAGATCCTGAAGGTCCTATAATAGAATATACCTTTCCTGAATATACCTTTCCTGCCTCAAATTTAAAATTTATATTGTTTAAAACTTTAAGAGATTTATTTTTTTCATATTTCTTTGATAAATTATTTAATTTTAAATAATTATTCATATTTTAAAGTTTGTATTGTATCTAATTTTGCCGCTCTAGATGCTGGATAAATTGATACTATAGAAGTTGTTATTATTGAACATAATGAAATTAAGATAATTGAATTAACGTTTATTTCTGATGGAAGTGTACTTAAAAAGTAAATTTCTTCTGGAAATAACATTATGTCGAATGTATTAGAAATAAATTTCCTAATATCTTCAATATAGTATGAAAATAAAGTCCCTAATAAAACACCAAATAAAGTTGCTGTAGTGCCAATAATAAATCCAACAAAGAAGAAAATTTTTTTAATAGATGTATTTGTTACCCCAATGGATTTTAAAATTCCTATATCTCTCGTTTTGTTTTTAACTAATATAGTCAAACCAGAAATAATATTAAATGCCGCTACAATTATTATTAAAGATAAAATTATAAACATCACATTTCTTTCGACTTTTAAGGCTGAAAATAATGACTCGTTTAAATCTGCCCATGTGTAAACATATGCACCAGGAAAATAATCTAATAAATTTTTTTTGTGATATTCGATTTTTTTTGGATCTTTAAAATAGTACTCGGTAAATCTTTTGTCTTTATTTTTATCAAAAAAATCTTCTAATGTGTTAAGATTGATATATGCTACATTTTCATTAAATTCACCTATACCACTGTCAAATATTGAAATTATTTTAAATTTATCTTGTCTAGGAAAAGACCCAACGATTGTTTGAACACCAGATGGTGACATTATTGTTATTTCATCACCAATATCAATGTTAAGTAAAAAGCTTAAATCCTTTCCAATTGATATTGAATTATTTTTTAGATCTGTTGTTCCAAAATATTTTTGATTATTTGATATTTCTAGTTTCTTAAAATCATTTTTTAAATATCCTTTTAAAAGAATACCTTTTGTGTTTTGTTTTGAGAGAATTACTGCTTCTCCATCATTTGAAACAATGCCTTTTGCAAAATCTTTATCAGTTATAATAGCTAAAGGTTTTTCATATGGTTTTACAACAGCATGGGCATTAAAACCTACAATTTTATTTATTAACTCTGTTCTAAAACCATTCATTACTGACATAACAATTATTAATACAGCCACACCCAAGCCAATACCAATAAAGGAAAAAATAGAGATTACATTTAAAAAGCCATCTTTTTTTCTAGCTTTTAAAAACCTAAATATAATCTCTTTTTCTAGTTGTGAAATCAATTTTGCT